>OHCY01000008.1_pt1 | contig 222965 bp, 182 predicted proteins | sample 1566951 | NCBI WGS metagenome assembly OHCY01 (sample SAMEA3879548, study PRJEB24766) | human gut metagenome | biome: human-associated habitat; feature: feces | place: USA | collected 1985/1987
CCCGGCCAGCGCCGCTTCCCATCCACGGGGAGCGGCTCTTTTTGTGCTTAAGGGGGAGGAATAGGGAAGAGGGAGGGAAGGGATTGTTTTTACGGCGGGGTTCTGCCGGTAGACAAGATGGACTATTTAGACAATAGGGACGGGATGGAAGACGGGAAGTGGGGGTGTTGCACAACTGTAATTCTGCCAATGCGTTGCTGATTGTGACGATTTCTTAACCAGGTTTCTTTTCCTCTCCTTGGGAGAGGATAGGTGCCGTTGGATAGAAGGAGGGGGCCTTCCTGGAAAGATAAAAGCGGTAGTTTATTCCACAGCCGGTTTCATATGTTGGAGACTTGCAAAGAATACCTTCATTTTTGCTTTTCTGTTCCGGTAACGGGAAGAGCGCTGCTGGAGAATGCATTTTTTATGGGCAAAGGAGTGGTGGTCAACATGCCTTTCAGAAGAATGAGGCGTCGAATGGATAACGGGATGTCCTGAAACTGCAATAAGGTTTCAAGTTTCCTTAATAGGGGAAAGCCGGAACGCAAGCCGGGTAACGGCGGATGCCGTTCAGCGTGCGGAGATGTGGCGGCTCCTGAAACCGAAGCCGACGGCAAAGGTGACCAGGGTGCCGATGGTTACGCGCCATGGAAAGGCTATTTCCGGAATATATTGCCTCCAGTCGGCGGGCAGGGGGATGAGTTCGGTCAGCAAGGCAATGACCAGGAAGCCTGCCGCCATGGCAATGATGTTTCCTGAATCGTTTCCTCTGGTGCGCGTCAGCATCCCGAGCAGGAAGATGCCAAGCAGCGAGCCGTAGGTGTAGCCGAAGATGCCCAGGGCGATTTGAATGATGCGGACTTCCGGGTGGTGCACCACGTACCACGCCGTGATGGAACCGACGAGGATGAGCAGCAGGGAGAAGCCGGCCGTTCCCCAGCGCACGCACCGGAGGAGCTGACGTTCCGTGGCTTCCGGTTTGAATACTCCCTGGTACCAGTCCTTGGTGGCGGTGGTTGCCAGGGAGTTGAGAGCGGTGGACAGGGAACCCATGGCGGTTGCCAGGAGCCCGGCGATCAGCAGCCCCCGGATGCCGTTGGGCAGTTCATGGATGATGAAGTAAGGGAAGACATGGAGCTGCGGCGTGTCTGCGGGGAGGGACGCCGGATTGTACTGGTAGAAGACGTAGAGAAGAATGCCCGTGAAGAGGAAGACGATGACGATGGGGAAGTCCAGCAGCCCGGATACGATGACTGCCCGCGTTCCCGCCTTGCTGCTTTTTGCGGCCAGCATCCGCTGCACCATGTCCTGGTCCGTGCCGTGTGTAGCCATGGTGATGAAGGTCGCTCCCAGGAAGGCTGCCCATACCGTGTATTCCTGACCCAGGACATGGGCGCATTGCTGGAGGAAGTCCAGGCCTTCCTTGGTGCCCCACGAGAAGAATTTCCAGTCGTCCCCTCCGTTCATGGCGGCTGAGATGGAGTTCCACCCTCCGGGAATGTGGGAGAAGAGAACCCACAGGGCGGAGAGCATGGAGACGCCCAGCACGACGGCCTGGAGGACATCCGTCCAGACGACGGCTTTCAAGCCGCCGATGGCTGTGTAAATGGTGGTGGCGATGGAGATGACGACCAGCGCGGCAATGTAAAGCAGGACAATTTGGTTGGCGTCCGCCGTGGTGTCCGTCATGAATTGGTAGGCAATGACCAGCAGAATGCCTGCAAAGTAAAGTCTTGTTCCACTGGCGAGCACCCGGCTGACCAGGAAGACCATGGAGGCCGTGCGGCGCGTCAGGAGCCCGAATCTTTTTTCCAGGTATTCATAGATGGAGACCACCTTGTAGTCATAGTAGGGTTTGAGGAAGAGCTTGCCGACGATGATGCGGCCCAGGATAGTGCCGATGCAGAGCTGGGCGTACGTGAAGTTGCGGGTATGGTAGCCTTCCCCCGGAGCCCCCAGAAAGGTGGCCGCGCTGATTTCCGCCGCCAGGATGGAGGCCAGAATGGCCCACCAGGGCAGGGAGCGGTTGCCCAGGGCATAGTCCGTCAGGGAGTTCTGCCTGCGTCCCGCATAGATGCCAATGCAGAAGATAGCCAGAAAGTAGACGACGATGACAAGGAGGTCCGTGAACATGCCTGGAAAGAGAAGGCCTTTTCCGGAACAGGGTTTCCGGAAAAGGCCCCGGGCTGGGTGAAGGGTCAGGAGCGGCTCTTGTGTTCCAGCGCGGCTGAAACCAGACCGGAGAAGAGCGGATGAGCCCGGTTGGGTGCGGACTGGAATTCCGGATGGTACTGGCAGGCAATGAAGAAGGGATGGGAGGGAAGTTCCACGACTTCCACCAGGCCGTGTTCATCATTAACGGCGCTGATGACCATGCCTGCGTTTTCCAGTTCTTCACGGTAGGCCGGGTTGAATTCGTAACGGTGGCGGTGGCGTTCCGTGACGCTGTCCTTGCCGTACAGCTTGTGCGCCAGAGTTCCGGGCTGGATCAGGGCTTTATAGGAGCCCAGGCGCATGGTGGCCCCCATGGCTTTGATTCCTTTCTGCTCTTCCTGAAGGCTGATGACGGGGTGGGTGGATTTCTGGTCGAATTCCGTGGAGTTGGCATCGTCCATGCCGCAGATGTGGCGTGCGTATTCAATGACGGCTACCTGCATGCCCAGGCAGATGCCCAGGAACGGGATGCCCTTGGTGCGCGCATATTCCACTGTTTGTATTTTTCCTTCAATGCCGCGGTCTCCAAAGCCGCCCGGCACCAGAATGCCGTCCACGGAACCGATCAGGGCATCCGCTCCTTTTTCTTCAATTTCTTCCGCGTCTATCCGGAGGATTTCCACGCGAGTGTCATTTTCAGCACCGGCATGAGTGAAGGATTCATAGATGGATTTGTAAGCGTCCTGAAGGGCGATGTATTTGCCGACTACGGCAATCCTTACGGAGTGGCTTGGGCTGATGACGCGCCCCACGTAACGCTGCCAGTCCGCCAGGTTGGGAGCGGGAACGTCCAGCCCCAGGCGCTTGGTGACGATGCGGTCTATTTTGTCCTGGCTGAGGTCCAGAGGACATTCGTAAATGGTGTTTTTAACGTCGCGGAAGGCGATGACATTTTTGGCTTCCACGTTGCAGAACATGGCGATTTTCCTCCTTTCGTCTTCGCTCATATCGTATTCCGTCCGGCAGATGATCACGTCCGGCTGAATACCAATTTCCCGGAGCTTGGCGACGGATTGCTGGGTGGGCTTCGTTTTCATTTCCCCGGCGGCCTTGATGTAGGGGAGCAGGGTGACGTGGATGAAGCAGACATTGTCGCGGCCCACTTCCAGCGCGAACTGGCGCAGGGCTTCCAGGAAGATGTGGCCTTCCATGTCCCCTACCGTGCCGCCGATTTCCGTGATGATGATGTCCACGTCCGATTGTTCCGTGACTTCATAAAGGCGGTTTTTGATTTCATCCGTGACGTGCGGAATGTATTGAACCGTTTTACCCAGATAGTCTCCCCGGCGTTCCTTATGCAGCACGCTTTCAAAGACCTGGCCGGAAGTAAGGTTGTTAAGACGGGAGAGGTTGCAATGGACGAAGCGTTCATAATGGCCCAGGTCCAGATCCGTTTCCGCCCCGTCGTTCAAGACGTACACTTCCCCGTGCTGGAACGGGCTCATCGTGCCGGGGTCTACATTCAAGTAGGGGTCGAATTTTTGAAGGGTGACCTTGAGACCGCAGCGTTCCAGCAGAGTACCGATGGATGCCGCCGCCAGTCCTTTGCCGAGAGAGGAGACAACACCACCTGTGACGAAGATGTATTTCATGATTATGGTTCTTAATGTATGTTTAATAAGATTTGTTCCACCTGGGCCGCCTGTTCCGGCGTGTCTACGCCCACGCTGACATGGTCCGTCAGAATGACTCTGATTCTGGCGCCGTTTTCCAGCGCGCGCAGTTGTTCCAGGGATTCCGTTTGTTCCAGGGGGGTGGGTTCCCAGCGCACGTAGTTTTCAAGGAAGTCCCGGCGGTAGGCGTAAATGCCCAGATGGCGCAGCGGGGGGGTGACGCGGGGATGGCGGGCATAGGGAATGACGGAACGGGAGAAGTACAGGGCGTCGCCGTTGCCGGCCAGGACCACTTTGACGATGTTCGGGTTGTCCAGGTCTTCCTGCGCGCTGATGGGGCAGGCCACGGTAGCCATGGACAGGGCCCCGTCAGAAACCAGCGCGTCCGCCAGCCTGTCAATCAGGGCCGGGTCAATGAGGGGTTCGTCTCCCTGGATATTGACCACATGAGTGGCGGAGGGGAAGGCTTGCACCGCTTCCGCCAGGCGGTCGCTGCCGCTGGGATGGTCCGGAGAGGTCATGATCGCCTTGGCGCCGAAGGCCACGGCGGTGTCGAAGATGCGCTGGTCGTCCGTGGCGATGGCGATGTCGTCAAGGCGGGAGCAGCGGGAAACGCGTTCCCATACGTGCTGGACAAGCGGTTTTCCTGCAATGAGGTGAAGCGGCTTGCCCGGAAATCTGGAGGACCCCCAGCGTGACGGGATGAGGCCGATGATATGATGAGGAGAGTCTGCTGCCATGAGAAGAGGAAACGCATCGAAAGGTAGCAACTCCCCTTGAATTAGTCCAGCCTCAAGCATCAGATGCGCCCGTTTTTCCGGAGTAGGGGCGGAACGGTCAGGCGGAAATGGCGGGCGCGGCGGCAGGCTGCGGTTTTGCCTCCGTCTTCCGGATAATGAGCGGCATGTATTCCTTGCGGATGTGGAGGGATACGTACAGGCCTTCCTTTTTGGCGCAGGAGAAGAGTACCTTGATGATGGCCAGGGAGATGATGTCCATGGAGATGGTGGTACTATCCCCGAAGATCAGCAGAAAGGTGAGCGGCTTGATGAAGTAGACGGTTGAAACGTAAAGAATGCCCAGCTTGTATTTGTGGTTGCGGTAGATTCTGCTGACGATCCATGCATAGGTCATGCCGATGACGGACAGAATGAGGTACAGGGAAAGCCCCACGTAGCCAAGCGTTTGAATGGTGGAAATGGGGCCGCTGTGCCATAGCCCGTTCCAGGCAAAGGATGACTGGTCCTGGCTGAGGTTGTAGGCTTCCTCATAGATGTTGGCTTTCACGATGCTGATATCCCGTGAAAAGCCGTCTCCGAATACCTTGTCCTGAATGAAGTGTTCGCGGTCGTCCAGAGCCCATTCCCACATTTCAAAGCGCCAGTTCATGGACGCTTCCGCGTTTACTCTGGCTTGCATGCTGACATCCAGGAAAGGAAGGGCTGAAAGTGTGCGCTGGATACCGTAAGGAAAGGAATGGAGCATTCCTGAGGAGGAGAGGAGCAGAAGCAAAAGCATTCCGAAGATGGGAACCAGGATGCAGAAGAACCATCTTTTGTAGATCAGAGATATTGTGAAAAACAGGAGCAGAAGCTGCGCAATAAAGGAGCGGAATCCGCTAAACAGGACTCCGATGGTTCCAAGGACAAGAAGGGCGCCCCACCAGGGACGTTTGATCATCTGCCATACGGAGTAGTTGATGATGAGTAGTTGAACCGCCAATAGGGAAATTTGGAGGAAGGTCGATTGCCGCGTGTCTTCGGAGGCGGCGCTTGCCGAGACTGCGGCCGCCGCCGGGTTCGCTCCGGCAGAATTCGGTGAAAGGATGCCCTGGGCGGTTGAGATCAGCGTGAAGATAATGGTCAGAAAAACGGCCCATTGAAGCACCTTTCCCAGTTCATTGCTGGTGGTTTTCAGGGAGGAGAGGCAAAGATAGGCAAGGAGCGCCTGAAGGAAGAGGACGTATCCCTTGCTCCCGTAGTAGTCTTCCAGCACATTCAGGCCCAGGCCGAAGGGGTGGCTCAGGAAGACGTAGCCCACATGCATGAACAGCACGAGAATGACAGCGTCCAGGAGAGGGGCGGCATTCCATGTCAGGGTTGAACGCTTGAGCATGGCATTCCACAAGTAGAAGGGAATGGTAATGCCGTAGGCGAAGAGGGGTGCGTAGTCCTTTAGTTCCGGTATGGGCAGGAAGAGCAGGGGAAGCCATATCCACAGGTACCATACCTTTTCCTTCATCAGGAAAAGGACGGCCAGGAGGAAGGGGGAAACAGCCAGGGCGATGGAAAAGGGGTCTCCATCCGCCGACATGACACCGCCTATGATGGCTAGGAGAATGGCAACTACTGAAATCAGTACAATTTTAAATAAATTACCATTCATAGGGCTGCCCGTGATTCCCGCATAAAAGACAATGGCGGGAAAGAGAGATGGATGGTGGAGTATAGGGGATTCGAACCCCTGACCTTCTCATTGCGAACGAGACGCTCTACCAACTGAGCTAATACCCCGTGGAAAATACCGGGGGGAATCTATTCCATCCGCCGCCTGAAAGCAAGAGGAATTCGTCAGGCAACGCAAATAAGATGGAAGATTTCGTGTTCCTTCTCCGCATGCCGCCGTTTCCTGTCCGGCGGAAGTCTGCCGCAGGGGGGGAGATTCATTTTTCCGGAAAGGGCCGGGAGACGGCGCAATACGGGAACCGGGAAAAGGAATGCCTGTATTCCCGTAGAAAGCGGACGGCAGTTCAAAGAGCGGTGAATTTGATGTTCCGGACTCTGGCAAAGGCACGTTTCAAGCGGGAGGAAAGCCATTTTCCGCATGGTTGTTCAATGCCGTAATGCATGGCGGCTCCCACGGCAATCAACAGGAGCGCGGCGCATATCCAGAAGAGGATGGGACGGGTTCCGTACCGGTCCTGCGGCCAGATGTACTGCATGAATTGCAGGAGGGGAACATGCAGCAGGAAGACGGCATAGGTCAGGAGGCTGGCCCGGTTGGTCAAATGGATGAGCACCGCTGGAATTTTAACAGCCGGCGGCTGAGGGGATTTTGCAAGTGAGCACGCGCTGGCGATGGTCAGCACGGCAATCAGCGTGTCGGGAAGGAGGAAGGCCAGGGAGGCAACTTTCCCGCCGGAGCCCCACAAGGCGCCGATGAAAGTCTGGTAGAGAAGGTAGAGCACCCCGAAGGAGAACACAGCCGGGCTCCACCGGAAGAAGCGTTCGTGTTTTTTATAGAGCCGTGCCGCGCAGCAGCCGGCGAGAAATTGCCATAAACGGTAGGGCGGGAAGAAGTAAAGGCGTGCGACGGGTTCCAGGAACGTGCAGGCGACAGCGGTTACAAGGCCCAGCGCCAGCAGCAGGGGAAGGCGTTTCCTTCCATAGGCCACGAGAGGGAAGATAAGGACGAAGAGGATTTCCAGCTTCATGTACCATAAGGCATAATTGTCTCCCGTGTGCAGGTTCATGAATTGATTGCCGCCGAAGGAAACCAGCAGGACGCCGAGCAGGTTGTCCAGCTGGAATTGCTCCTTGTAGGAGACCAGGCTGGACAGGAGGATGGCCGTGAACAGGAGCGGCCACAGCCGCGCAAATTTGGAGATGTAGAAGGAGGGCGGACTGAACGAATTTTCTTTCAGGGTGAACGTCATCAGGAATCCGGAGAGGACGATGAACCAGTCCACGCCCACGGAGCCCGCAACGGGCGACCAGCGCGCCCAGTGGAAGGCGCAGATCATCAGGCAGAGGATGATGCGGATTAATGAGATGCCTGTAATGAAGGAGGAAGGGGCGCTCATTGGAACTGGGGCATCAGCGATCCCGCTTGTTTTTAATGCGGCTCCTGAGGTGGGCTTCTTCAAAAAGGCCCTCCATGTACAGCCCCACGGCCTGCGCTTTTCTGAGGCTTTGGGCTGCATTCCTCAGGGCCGGAAGCGCTTCTTCGTAGGAAGGGATACTTCCTTTTTTGAGGGGGGAGGCTTCCACAAGGTGCCATCCCCACCGGCTTTTAAGAAGCACCGGCTTGTTGTCGGGAACGTTTGCCAGCTCCAGGCCCAGGGTTTCCCGTGCGCGGGCGGGGCTGACCCAGCCAAGTTCCCCGCCTGCGGGCGCGGAGCGCTCGTCCTCACTGAATTCCCTGGCAAGCCGGGAGAAGGTTTCCCCGCCTTGCAGGCGCGCCAGCAGCGTTTCCGCCGCCTGTTTGACCTGGGTTTCATCCTTGTGAAGGGTAGCCAGGAAGATGTGCCTGGTTTTCCGGAGGTCAGGGGTTTTAAGCTGGTCCCGGATCAAATCATAATAGGTTTTCAGGTCTTCGTCGGACGGCTCTGCCGCCTGGGCGGTCGCCCGGTAGAGCTGTTCCGTCTGCTTGAGCCGCGCCGCTATTTTTTCCTGGAATTGCTGCTGCGTGAATTTCTGGTCATGCAGGGTTTTCAGGTATTGTTCCGTGTTCCCGTCAAAGCGGGAACGGATTTGTTCCGCGGCGTGCGCGGCTTCCGCATTGCGGTTGGGAAGCTGAAGGTCGTTGACGCTGGTTTTCAGGCGCAGGAGGGAGGAGCCGATCAGATCGTACCTGGCCCGCGGAGCCAGGTCTCCGGCTACGTCCAGTTCATGGGTGAGCCTGATGCCTCCGTCCATGTCCAGAACGGGAGGCTGGCGCAGGAGCCGGAGTTCCGCAACCCTCCGGGAGAGCTGGTTGGCGGTGACGGGTTCGCCGTAAACTTCCGCAATCCGGGCGGAGTTGTCTCCGGGCGGTCCCGGCATCGGTTTCAGGTAGGCGTCCATCCTGCCGGCCAGGAAGCCGTGCCAGAGAAACAAATCCCCCACCAGATAGAGCAGGAATGCTCCATAGATCACGAGCTTGAACGTGAATTTTCCAGTGGGGGACATGGGAGGGACAGGGAAGGAGCAAAGGGCCTAGTTTCCACCGCCGGAGTCTGCCAGACGGACGGATTCCGGGGGAAGGAAGTTGCGGAACCTCTTCTTTTCAATGCACTTCATGTAGGCTTCCTCCGGAGAGACGACGCCCTGCTGGAGTTTTTGCCAGATGGCGTCATCCATGAATTGCATGCCCATGGCCTTTCCGCCGACGATGACGTCAGGGATTTTCTGCGTGGCGCCTTCACGGATGATGGCCGCCACGGCGGGCGTGGCAAAGAGGATTTCATTGACGGCTACGCGTCCCGGCTTGTCGCTGCGCTTCATCAGGAGCTGCGCCACGACGCCGCGGAGGGAGCCCGCAAGCATGGTGCGTACCTGGGACTGCTGGTCGGACGGGAATACGTCAATGATACGGTCAATGGTTTTGCTGGCGTTGTTCGTGTGCAGGGTGCCGAATACCAGAAGGCCGGTTTCAGCCGCCGTGAGTGCCAGGGAGATGGTTTCCAGGTCGCGCATTTCACCCACCAGCACGATGTCGGAGTCTTCACGGAGGGAAGCCCGCAGGCCGTCTGCGAAGGAGGGTGTCTGGAGGGGCACTTCCCTCTGGGTGACGATGGATTTTTTATTGGGGTGAACGAATTCGATAGGTTCCTCCACCGTGATGATGTGCCGCGCCTGGTTGCTGTTGATGTAGTCAATGATGGCGGCCAGGGTGGTGGATTTACCGGAGCCCGTGGGCCCCGTGACCAGCACCAGCCCTGATCTCATGTGGGCGAATTCCTTGACGACCGTGGGCACGCCCAGTTCTTCCAGCGTGGCGATTTTTGTGGGAATGAGACGGAAGACGGCTCCCAGGCCGTGCTGCTGCCTGAAGTAGTTGCAGCGGAAACGGGAGGTTTCATCCATTTCATAGGCGAAGTCCAGATCCCCTTCTTCCAGGTATTTCTGGAAGGCCTGGGAGTCGCATATTTCCGCGAGAAGGTTTTTGAACGACTGGCCTTCCAGGTTTTCGTCGGAGATGGCGGAGATGGTCCCGTTGACGCGGATTTTCGGAGGCTGGCCTTCGCTGAGGTGAAGGTCGGAGCCGCCCGCTTCTACGAGGTATTTGAAGTATTGGTCGATAACAGCCATAACAGGAGTGTGTCAAAGTTAAAGGTTACTTGATTCCCAGGAAGGATTTCATGATGGTTTTGTCTTCCGCGCGGAAGATGCAGTCTTCCGTGGTGATGAGACCTGCCTGGTGCAGCGCCCGGAGGGAGTCATCCATCAGGATCATGCCCTGGGCCTTCCCGGTCTGGATGCAGCCGGGAATCATGAATGTCTTTCCTTCGCGGATGCAGTTGGCGATGGCGGGTGTATTGACCAGCATTTCAATGGCCAGGGCGCGGCCGTTGCCGTCCGCCCTGGGAACGAGCTGCTGGGAGATGATGCCGCGCAGGGATTCACTGACCATGATGCGGATCTGGTCGCGCTGCTCCACCGGGAAGACGTCCAGCACGCGGTCCACCGTGCGGGCTGCGGACCCCGTGTGCAGGGTGCCGAGCACCAGGTGGCCGGTTTCAGCCGCCGTGAGCGCCAGGGAGATGGTTTCCAGGTCGCGCATTTCACCTACCATGATGACGTCCGGGTCTTCACGGAGGGCCCCGCGGAGGGCGCGCGCGAAGGATTCCGTGTGCTTGTGCACTTCACGCTGGTTGACGTGGCAGTTTTTGGAGGGAATCAGGTATTCGATGGGGTCTTCAAGCGTGATGATGTGGTCGTGGCGGTCCTGGTTGATGAAGTCCACGATGGAGGCCAGGGTGGTGGATTTACCGGAACCCACGGAGCCCGTCACCAGAATGAGGCCGTTGGTGTAGCGGGTGAGGGGCACCACGTATTCCGTCGGCAGGCCGATTTCCTCCATGGTGCGCACCCGCGTGTTGATGATGCGGAAGCAGATGTCATAGCCCAGGCGCTGCTTGACCACGGAAGCGCGGTAGCGTCCGAAGTCGTTGGCATAGGCAAAGTCCACGTCCCCCTTTAATTGAAGGCGGTTCCATTCCGGGTCTTCCAGAAAGCCCCTCGCCAGAACTTCCGTGTCCTGGGGCGTGAGATTGGGCGCTTCCTCCCAGATGGGGAGAAGCTGGCCGAACCGGCGCCAGGTGGGGCGGCTGTTGACGGCAAGGTGGATATCGGAACAGTCAAAGTCCTGTCCAAGCTTAAGATATCCGTCGACGTGGGGCAAAATGTATTCGCTCATGTTGTGAATGCAGCAAACTGATAAAGCTACATACTAACGAAAACGGGGCTTTTTTGACCAGCAAAAAATGTTTGGGAAATGATTTCTGTGCAGGCGGCCCTGTGCCGTCCCGTGGCGGGGGAGGATTTTTGGAGAGAAGCCTTGAGGAAGGCTCGCAAAAGTTTATTTCCGGGAGCGGGAAAGAGCATTTATGTTTTTCTGCCGTTTCGGGAACCGGATCCTGAGGGATCGCGGTTTTTCACGGACTTTCCCGGCAGAGGCATACGTTTGGCATGGCGGAAAGAGCCGACAGCAATCCCGCTGCTGTTTTCATGGTTAAATGTGAAATGGCGGCATTGAGGACAAGTCTATGGCGCGGTTGCATTTTTGCCTCCGGGGGAAAGGTCGGGATATTGTTTTAAATGACTTTCTTCATCAATTTTTCCTGTTCCTCCGAACGGGGACACGGAAGGAACATTTCCAAATTCCCCGCCGCCGCGATGACTGGGAAGGCCATGTTTCCGCCATGATGGTCGTCTTCCTATATTGGGGCCTCCCTTTCATGGCCAGGTAGCTTTTTTCCTGATTGTGCCCTGTTATTTTTGGCAGGAATTGTTCATGGCGGAAAGCGCTGGAAAGGGGAATTGAGCTGCCGATGCCTTTTTGGGGTCAGGCATGCCCTGGTCTCCTGTTTCATTCCAATATCGCCGCATGGACCATGCCGAAATGCCTGTCCAGCCTGGCGAGGTACGTATGAACAAAGGGGCGTTGTTTTCTTTGGCGACAGGTCGTTATTTTATGAGGTATCGCGGCCGTCTGCATGAAGAGTTGTCCTGCAGGGGGGGACGATATTCCCGGAACGGCGCGCATCTGACGCCGCAGGGATATGAAGACATTTCTCCCGCAACAGCGGAATTCCTGAGTTCTTTTTTAAAGCAGCGGCTTGAAAAGGCTGCGCCGCATCGACCGGAAAATCCTGTTACTTGAACAGGTTGAAGAATTTCTTGCCTGCCAGGTCGAAGCCCATTTTTTTCAGGGACGGGAAGGCGAGGGTTACCAGGATTTCAATGATGAAACGGAAGATAGGGGAATTGATCCAGCTTCCGGAAACATGCGGACGCGGGGGCGCCGGATGGCTTTTTTTTCCCGTAAACATGCGGATGAGCAGAATGCCTCCCACCGTGCCGACAATGGAGCCGATCACAGGCAGGGACATGGCCTTTTTTTTCAGCTTCCGGAAGTGGTCGGCCTGCTGCTGCGTCTTCTGGACCAGGGTATCCGTCTCATTGACGATATCCAGCCGGGAGGAAGCCACCCGCATCAGGAGTGCGAGCTTTTCTTGAGAGCCATTTGCAGACATGATAAATCCGTTTTAAGTTCTTCCGCCGTCGCCGGGGCGATGGGCGTTACATGGGTTCGGCTGAAAAGGATGAGGGCCACGGCAGCCGCCACCAGATGGATGCCGGTGGTTACGGCAAGTCCGGCAATGATTCCCCAGAAGTGGGCCATGACCATGGTCAGGAAGCACCACAGGAACAGATAGCCGAAGATGGCCATAAAGGCGGCCAGCAGGAGCAGGGCCATTTTCCTGCCCAGCCTTTTGGACGCTTCCTCCAGTTCCAGCTTGAGCAGCGCGGCCAGGGCTTCCACATGGTCAAGCGCCGCCGCTCCGGTTTCCCGGAGGGACCGGACCATAGCCGCTCCTTCTTCCTTTTCCTCCACAATGGGGGCGACGAAGGTGCGTTTGAGTTTGTCAATCAGTCCCATGGCTCGGTTTGAAGGGGTGAGGGCGCCATGCGCTTGATGCGCATGGCGCGGAATGAGGGTTAACGGCGGCGGATGAGCATGCCGATCAGAAGGCCCACGCCCATGGCGATCAGCACGGACTGGGTGGGTTTTTCCTTCACGTATTCTTCGCCCGCTTCATGGAACTTCTTGGCCTTGTCACGGATGACTTCTCCTTTTTCCTGGGCGTAGTCACGGATGGTGCTGGCCTGTTCCGTAGCCGCCTTGCGGATTTGGTTTACTTTGGCCGCGGCGAAGGCCCTGGCCTGTTGAAATCTGGTTACGGCAAGCTCGCGGGCGGAAGGGCAGGAGCAGGCGGTGTCGTTTGCTGCTGCGGTCGGTTCAAGTTCGGTTTGGTTGTCTTGCATGGTTGATTAGAGTGTTAAGGGTTGGTTCCTGTTGAAAAACATGTCGGCTTACATGTTTTCGCCTCTCACATTGGGAATTATTTAGCACGCTTCCCTCTATTGGCAAGTGTGTAAAGCGGCTTCACCCGGAATTGTGCGCGTTCCTCAGCGGCGGCTTCCTGAAAAACCGCCGCGGGGGTCTGGTTTGGCCTGGGGCTCGTTCGGGTTCCGGTACCGCAGGATTCCGTAGTCCCTCAGGTTACGGATGAATTCCTGGGCATTGGCGCGGAAGCGCGCATCGTACATGAGCAGCCCCAGGAAGCCCTGGTTTTTCCGGGCGTCCGCCGTGACGGAGGCGATTTGCTCGGAAGCCTTGCGCAGGGCGGTCAGCGTGGGGGGGATTTCCTTGATGGCGGGGTCCAGGCTGTTGAGCTTTTCTTCCGCTCCGGCGATGATTCTGCGGGCGTCACTGACGGTGTCTTTCATGGCCGCCATTGTCGCGGGGAGCTGTTCGCCCGCTTTGTTCATTTGAGCCAGCACGCTGTTGAGGTGCCGGAGGTTTTCCCGGCTCAGGATGCCTTCATTGATCAGCTTGGTGGTCTGGGCCAGCCCTTTGGCCGCTTCCCCGATGTTGAGAATGGCCTCGTCAATGTTGTCCGAATTTTTTTCAATCTGCTTGAGGATTTTCAGTATTTCCTCCGTGGCGCCCACGGCGTTATTCTTGATCTTGCTGAAGTCGCTTTCAGGCTGCCCGATGATGGTGGCATGGGGCGGGATGTATTCGTGCGTGGGGCGTGCCGGGGGAACGATGTCGATGTACTTGTCTCCCAGGATGTTCTGCATGTCCACGCGGAAGACGGAGCCTTCCTGGATTTTCACGTCGCTCAGGATGCTGGCTTCCAGCATGACTTCATTGCCGGAGGGCAGGAGTTCGGGCGCCTTGGTGACCTTTCCCACCGTAACGCCGCCCAGGCGGAGCTGGGAGTCCTTGATGAGGCCCGCCGCGTCCTTGAAAATGATGTTGATGGGGTAGGTTTGCTCCTTGGAGGTCTTGATGTTGCCGAACCCCAGGATGACGCCGATGATCATCAGGATTCCGGCAATCAGGAAGATGCCCACCCAGGTTTCCGGCTTAAGTTTCTGCTTCATGGCTCTGTGGTAAGATGGTTATTGTTTCCGTTCACGTTCCGCCCGTTCCAGCAGAACCCGTTGAAAGTTTTCATGCCTGCCGGTCAGGGAGGCCCAGTCTTCCCCGGAATCCCCGTACAGGAACCTTTGCAGGTTTTCATCCCTGGAATGCAGCAGCTCCTCCGGGGTTCCCGTCCAGTAAACTTCCCCGTTCCTGAGATAGACGATTTTGTCCGCAATGCGGATCACGCTGGGCATGTCATGGGAGACGATGACGGTCGTGATTCCCTTGTCCTTGCAGATTTGCCGGATGAGGAAGCTGATGCTGTCCGTGACAATGGGGTCCAGGCCTGCGGTGGGCTCGTCATACAGCAGGCATTCCGGTGTGGTGACGATGGCCCTGGCTACGGCTACGCGCTTGATCATGCCTCCGGAGAGGCTGGCCGGCATTTTTTCCTGCTGCCCCAGCAGGTCCACGGAGTCCAGGGCGGCGGAGATGCGCGCGTCCAGCTCCTTTTCATTCCGGATTCCTTCCTCGCGCAGCGGGAAGGCGACGTTTTCCCCTACGCTGAGGGAGTCGAAGAGTGCCCCCTGCTGGAACATGAAGCCTATTTTACCGCGGATTTGCTTCTTGATTTTTTCCGGCGCTCCGCTGATGCGCCTGCCGTCTATTTCCACATAGCCGTCCAGCGGGTCCATCAGGCCGTCCAGATGTTTCAGGATGACGCTTTTTCCAGCCCCTGACCCGCCGATCAGAGCCATCAGCTCTCCCTTTCCCACGTCAAAGCTCACGCCTTTCAGCACTTCCTGGGTACCGAAGCTTTGCTTGAGCTGGTGGACGCGGATGAATGGCTGCATGGCGGCGCGGAAGGGTTATCTCATGAATCCCATGGGGAAGATGGAATTGAGAATCATGGTCAGAATGAAGTTGGCGATGAGCAGGGCCACGGAGGCATACACCATGGCCTGCATGGTGGATTTGCCGACGCCAACGGCTCCGTTCGTGGTGTTCAGGCCTTCCCGGCAGGAGATGGTGGAGATGATGAGGCCGAAGACCAGGGCTTTGACCAGGGCCACGGTGATGTCCCCCATGGTGACGAATTTGCTCATGAAGTGCATCCAGTAAGCCTGGTCCACGTTAAAGGAGGTGATACTGACGATGTAGGCGGAGGCGATGCCCACCAGCACGGCTTCCATCATCAGGATAGGCATGGAAATGAGCATGGCCTGGATGCGGGGCTTCACCAGGTAGTCCACCGGGTCCACGTTCATGGAGTTAAGGGCGTCTACCTGTTCCGTGACTTTCATGGTCCCGATTTCCGCTGCCATGGCGGACCCGACGCGGCCCGCAAGCATCAGCCCGGTAATGACGGGCCCCAGTTCCCGGAACATGCCCACGGCGACGACGGCGCCCCCCATGGTTTCCATCCTCACCGTCTGGAGCTGGAACAGGGTCTGGGCTTCCAGCACGGCTCCGGTGAACGCGCCGGTGATGATGACCACCGGCTGGGACTGCACCCCGATTTTTGCAATTTGCTCCACAAGAACGCGCATCCGGAATTTGCCGGACCACATGCATGCGGTCACTTGGTAAAGCAGCAATCCGATTGACCCCAGGCGGTCAACCAGCCTTAGAGCGGCGCGGCCGATCATGGTGGCTACATAGAATTGCATGGCTTCTACTAATCACTTCTTCCACTTCAAGAGCAAGCGCAATGTACGCCACGGGAAGAAAAGCAACGCGCCGCGTCAATCCGTCAGCCGGTGGACGTAAGGCGTTTCCGGTGCACCGGGAATGGATCGCAGTGTGAGGCGCGGCGGCAGTTTCCGGCGCATCCATTCGGAGGCGCGGGCCCGGCGCTGCCAGCGGCGGATTTCAAGCTCCGATTCCGGGAAGAGGCCTGCCAGCGGCGTGGCGGATTCATGCGCGCGGTGCAGACGGATGAGGAGGCTGTCGCGCATGGCCGCATCCGGCGCAGGAGAAAGGAAGCCGGGGAACAGGTCCGCCAGTTCCGTTTCATATAAATCCCCCAGCGGCATGAAGTCAGCGGCCAGGGCCGGCGGAAGGAGGCGGGGAGCGGTCATGATGTCCGTTCCGGTCAGGGCGGACAGCAGCAGGGCACCTTCCTCCTGGGTCCATTGGCGCATGAGCCATGCGGCCGTGAACAGGTCATCCGGTCCTCCGGCCGCCGCATCTGCGGGGAGAGGCAGCATCCGGGCCTGAATGCCCAGCTTGTCCGCACAGGCTTGCGCCCGGGCAGTGTCCTGTTCCGGAATGCCGGGGAGGCGGGGGATGAAGCCCGTCAAGGGCAGGGAAGGCAGTTCCTCTTTTAACAGTTGAGCCAGCAGGAGGGATGCGGAGCTTTCCAGCAGGTTCAGGCAGGCGGCGCCATGCCCGCTTTTCAGGATGAAGTCCGCCGTGCCTTTCCGGAGGGCGTGCCGGAGCTGTTCTTCCGGAGCGGGAAGCGGAGAAGACGCCTCCGTGGAATTTTCCGGAGAAATGACGGCGGAATCCCGTTCAAAAAGACGCAGCCGTTTGAGGAGAATCCCGTGGGCGGACCATGCGGAAGACGCGCCGGGTAACAGAAACGGGCCTTCTCCCCCGGCCAGGCGGGCAGTGAGGACCGGCAGCCTTGTTTCCCGCGCCAGCCGGCAGGCTTCCTCCTCATCCTGCTCCAGCAGTCCTTCATGCCACGCGCCGGAATGGGTGCGGAGCAAGAGGCAGGGTACGGAAGAAGATGCCGGGGAAGATTCCGGCCATGAAATGATGGAAAAACCCGCTTCATCCGCCGTCCGGCAGATGCCGAAAACGGGAACGGCCTCCGTTCCGTGTGCGGCTGGGGAAATAACGGCTTGCCGTGGAAAGGAAAGGCCGTTCCGGAGCATGTGGAAGCGGCTGCCGTCCGCGTCCGCTGCTGCCAGCAGCAGGGGGACGTCCGCTATTTCCCGCGCCAGGTAGGCCTGGGCCGCCCTGTGCTGGGACCGGAAGCCGCTGCGCAGGGCCAGTTCCCCGGTGTGCGCGCCACTGAGGGCCAGCGGCGGACAAAGAACGAGCTCCGCCCCGCCGTCCACGCAGGAACGGTACAGTTCCACGATGGTTCTGAGGTTCCTGGGGAAATGGCCGGGGATGGTCTCCGGCTGGATTAATCCTGTCTTCAGCATGCGCCGGCAGGGTAGACCATTCCGGGGAGGCGGGCAAGCCGGGATGCCCGGCGGCTTTCCCTCCGGGCGTTTCCTGAGGAGTTTTTATCGCAAGGAGCTTGTCATCCGCGATCTTCATGGTATGATCTGCACCGATTGCGCGCCGTCCGTTCCCGGGCGCATCAATCCGGAATTACTTATGAGGAAACAGTCAACAGAGGGGCAGGAATCCTCCATCCAGCGCGCCGTAGCATTATGGCGCGAATATCTTCTCCCCTATAAGGGCACGCTGGTGTGGGCTGTGATCGGCGGCATGGTGGCCGCTGTTTCCAGCGGCTTCGGCATACCGGTGATTTTGCAGGAAATGTTCCCCGTGATCTTTGACGGGAAGCCGCTGCCCCCGTGGGCGGAGCGCGTGCTCCTCTGGTACGTGAGTCCGGAAAACCTGCCCTGGGTGACGGTGTGGGCCACGGCGGCCATGCTCCCGATGGTAGTGGTGGTGCGCGGCCTCTCCTCCTTCGTCAATGTCTACCTGCTTTCCAAAATAGGGCTGGGCGTGCTGGAAACGCTGCGGCTCAAGGTGTACCGTAAATACCAGGATTTATCCCTGGCCTTTCATGACCGCCAGCAGAAGGGAGACCTGCTGAGCCGCCTGATGCAGGACACGCAGTTCCTGCAGGGCGGCCTGGTGCAGATTGCCAATGACCTGATTATCCAGCCCCTGACCCTCCTGGCCGCGCTGGGATTCCTGATTTACAGGGCCTCCGTCAGCCAGCAGTTCCTTATTTTGCTGGCGAACATGCTCCTGGTGGGCGTCTGCGTGATTCCCATCCGCTACATCGGCAAGAAAATGCTCGCCCGCGCTCGCGTGGTGCAGTCCAGCCAGGGGGATCTTTCCTCCACGCTTCAGGAAAACTTTTCCTCCCAGCGGGACATCCGGGCCTTTGAACTGGAAGAGCAGCAGACAAGTCTGTTCAGGAACAGGATTCACCGTTACATCCAGGCTTCCATCAGTGCGGTCAGGTGGCAGAGCCTGCTGACGCCTTTGATTGAATTCGTCAGCGCCATCGCCATGGCGGCCACTCTCTTTGTCGGCAACATGAACGGCATGAACATGGGGGACTTCGCCGCGCTGGCTACGGCCATGTACCTTTGCTATGAACCGGTCAAGAAGCTAGGGGCGGTCCACAACAAGGCGGAAACCCTGAATGCCGGGCTGGAGCGCATCAACCATGTGCTGGACGCTCCGGACGACGTTCCGGAACCGGAAAACCCGAAGAGTCCGGAAGCCTGGAAGGGGGAAGTGGAGTTCAGCAATGTGTGCTTCGGCTACCAGCAGGATGCTCCCGTCATGAAGAACATTGACATCCGCATCCCGGCTGGCCAGGTGGTGGCCCTGGTAGGCCCCAGCGGCGCCGGGAAAACGACCTTCATCAATTTGCTGTGCCGTTTTTACGACGTACTTTCCGGCAGCGTGAAGGTGGACGGCATCGACGTGCGGGAGATGGCCAAGAAGGACCTGCTTTCCCATATCGCGCTGGTTTCCCAGTATCCCGTGCTGTTCCGCGGATCCGTGGCGGACAATATCCGCATCGGCCGTCCGGACGCTTCCGACGCGGAGGTGGAGGAAGCCGGGCGCATGTCCGCCGTGGACAGCTTCATCAATGAGACGGGGGAAGGCTATTCCCGCATGATCGGAGAAATGGGGGAAGGGCTTTCCGGCGGCCAGCGGCAGCGCGTTTCCCTGGCGAGGGCCTTTCTGAAAAACGCGCCTATCCTGGTGCTGGATGAAGCCACGGCTTCCCTGGACATGAAGAGCGAGGAACTCATCCAGAAGGAGATTGAAAAGCTGGCTTCCGGACGCACGGCCTTCATCATTGCCCACCGGTTCAGCACCATCCGGATGGCGGACCGAATTCTGGTTCTGGAAAAAGGGAGCGTCATTGCGGATGGCACGCATGAGGAGCTGATGGCCTCCTCCCCCCTGTACAGGGAACTTTACAACAAGCAGCAGATGGTTGCGGAAGAGGAAGGAGGCGCTTCATGTTAAGACAGTTTTTTGAGTACGCGCGGTATTTGAAGCCGGTGATGAAGCTGTTCATCGCCGCGCTGGCCGCCGGGGCGCTGGCCGCCGCCGCCAGCGGTTTCGGCTTCCCGCTGATGATTGCCAAGGTGTTTCCGGTGGTGTTTGACAATACGCAGATTCCCCCGGAGCTTCAGAACATCATCGCCCATCTGGTGGCCCCGGAGCACATGCACACCGCTGTGCTCGTGGCCGTATGTTCCCTGCTGCCGCTGGTTTTTGCCATCCGGGGCATAGGCACGTTCTTCAATGTGTACTGGATCAGCATCGTCAGCATGAAGGTGCTGGAGGAAATCAGGCTGGACGCCTTTTCCAAACTGCAAACGCTGCCCCTCTCCTTCATTGACCGCCAGAAACGGGGGGACCTGATCAGCCGCCTCATCAATGACGCGGCCAACGTGCAGGGAGGCCTGGTAATAGCGGCCAATGACATCATCAAACAGCCCCTTACCCTGCTGACCGCACTCGCCTTCCTGGTGTACAAGGTCTTTGTTGACCCGAACACGGCGGTGGTGCTGATGAATCTGGGGCTGGTTGTGCTGGCGATATGGCCCATCCGCTTCTTTGGCCGCCGCGTGATGAAGAAGGCCAAGCAGGCGCAGGACGAGCTGGGCAATATCACGGCCGCCGCCCAGGAAAACCTGGCGGCCCAGCGTGAAATCCGTTCCTACGGCATGCAGGAACAGCAGGTGGGGCTTTTCCTGGGGCTGATCCAACGCTTCTTCAAGATCAATCTGAGAACGGTGAAGTACAGGCACTTCCTGGTGCCGGTGCTGGAAATGGTGACGGCGCTGGGCCTGGGCATTCTGCTGGTGAGGGGCCATGAAATGGGAATCACCAAGGCTGACTTCACGGCCCTGGCCGCTGCCCTCTTCATGTGTTACGACCCCCTCAAGCGCCTGGGCGTGACGCTGACCAACCTGAAAAGCGCGCATGCCTCCCTGGAACGCATCAACTACCTGCTGAAGGAGCCGGACACCATGCCGGAAGCCGCCAATCCCGTTCCCCTGGGGCGAGCCTCCGGGCGTCTGGACTATGACGGCGTTTCCTTCTCCTACGACGGCGCCCGCAAGGTGCTGGACGGCATTGACGTTCATATCAGCCCCGGGGAAGTGGTGGGCCTGGTAGGCCCCAGCGGCGCCGGGAAAACCACGTTTGCCAGCCTTCTGCCCAGATTTTACGACGTCAGTTCCGGCACCCTGCGCATGGACGGCGTGGATGTGAGAGACGCCTCCCTGCACGATGTGCGCAAGAACATTGCCTTCGTTTCCCAGCATCCCGTGCTCTTCCACGGCACCATCATGGAAAACATCCGGCTGGGGCGGCAGGACGCCACGGATGAGGAAGTGATGGCCGCGGCGCGCGCCGCCGCCGCGGACGGCTTCATCATGGGGATGCCGGACGGCTACCAGACCATGCTTGGCGACGGCGGCAGCGGCCTGTCCGGCGGCCAGCGCCAGCGCGTGGCGATTGCCCGCGCCTTCCTGAAAGACGCCCCCGTCCTGATTCTGGATGAAGCCACCGCCTCCCTGGACGCGGAAAGCGAGGCCCAGATCCAGCAGGAGCTGGACCGCCTGGTGGAGGGAAGGACGGCTCTCATCGTAGCCCACCGCTTCAGCTCCATCCGCGTGGCGACGCGCATTCTGGTGTTTGAGGGCGGCCGCATCATCGGGGACGGCACTCATGCGGAACTTTATGCCTCCTGCCCGCTGTACCGGGAATTGTATGACCGCCAGTCCCTCTAGGTGAAAGGGGGGACGGGGACGGAAGGCTTTTCCCGCGCCCGTGCCGTGGCGCACATGGCGGTTTTTCTCAGGCCATGGTGGAAAGAGCTATTGTCAAACAAGGGCCATGATGTACTATTCCGCCAGCATGAATACACTGGATGAATCCCTGACGAATGCCGTTAAAGAGGGGGAGCTTTTGGAGTCTTCCCTGACCAATATCCGCCTTCTGCTGGCCGGAACCAAATCCCCCATAGCGTGTGAGGCCGTAGAGGAACTGGCCGCCGCCGGGGAGTGGCAGGAATTGAATGACCGTTTTTACAAGACCCTGGCCTTCGGTACGGGGGGGCTGCGCGGCCGCACCATCGGCAGCATCGTGACCCGGGCGGAGCAGGGGAACGGCGGCGTGAACGGCCGCCCGGAATATCCCTGCGTGGGAACCGCCTGCATGAACTACTTCAATGTGGGGCGAGCGATGCGCGGCCTGATCATTTACGTGAAAAAGCATGTGGAGGCCACGGACCCGGGCAGGAAGCCCCGGCTGGTCATCGGCCATGACACGCGCCACTTCTCCCGTGACTTCGCCGAATTCTGCGCGAAAATCGGCACGGACCTAGGCTGTGACATTTACCTGTTCGACAGCCCCCGGGCCACCCCTGAAGTTTCCTTCGCCATCCGTGAACTCAATGCGGATTCCGGCGTGGTGCTGACCGCCAGCCACAACCCCTCCCACGACAACGGCTTCAAGGCCTATTTCAACGACGGAGCCCAACTGGTGCCTCCGCATGACAAGGCCGTGATTGAGGAAGTGAACTCCCTGACCTCTGAGGAATATGAACCGCTGCCGGAAGACCGGCGCGGCACCCTTCACGTGCTGGACGCCTCCTTTGACCGTGTCTACATGGACCGCCTGAAAACCGTGCTGCTCCGTCCGGAGCTCTTCAGCAAGGGCGGCGCCAAAATCGTTTACTCCAACCTCCACGGCACGGGCGGCCATATCATCGTTCCCCTGCTGAAGGAACTGGGCTGCAACGTGCAGACCGTGGCGGCGCAGGACGTGCAGGACGGCCGCTTCCCGACGGTGGCCTCCCCCAACCCGGAAAACCCGCCGGCCCTGGCCCTGGCCATTGAGCAGGCGGACGCTTCCGGCGCGGACATCGTCATCGCCACGGACCCGGACGCGGACCGCATGGGTGTGGCCGTTCGCGGGGAAGATGGGAAAATGCACCTGCTGACCGGCAACCAGATCGGCTCCCTGCTGGCGTGGTACCGCTGCATGAGCATGTCTGACCTGGGCATCATCAATGACTCCAACCGTTCCCGCGCCGTGATGGTGAAAACCTTTGTGACGACGGGCCTTCAGGACGCCATCGGCCACCACTTCGGCTATGAAGTGGTCAACGTGCTCACGGGCTTCAAGTACATCGCCCAGAAGCTCGGCAAATATGAAGAAGCCATTCCTGCGGAAAAGCGGGAAGGCTACCGGAAGATGAGCGAGGAACAGACGCGCGCCCTGCGCCTGGAATACAGCCGCTACTTTGTCTTCGGCGGGGAGGAAAGCTACGGCTACCTGGCCCAGGACTTCGTGCGCGACAAGGACGCCAACTCCGCCGCCATCATCTTTGCGGAGCTGGCCGCCTATGCGGAAAGTGTCGGCAAGAGCCTGCTGGAACTGCTTCATGAACTCTTTGAACAATTCGGCGTGTACCTGGAAATGGGCAAATCCCTGGTCATGGAAGGCGCAGACGGCGCGGCAAAAATCGCCGCCCTCTCCACCTCCTATTCCGCCAATCCTCCTACGGAACTGGACGGCGTGGCCGTCAGCGGCATCCGGGACTTTTCCAAGGGTGACATGGTGGATGCGGAGGGCGACCCCATTCCGGCGGAAAAAATGATCTTTGTGGATATGGCGGACGGCCGCAGCTTTGCGGTGCGCCCCTCCGGAACGGAACCCAAGATCAAGTACTACCTCTTCGGCCACGGGAAACCGGGCGCTCCGGTGAAGGAAGCCCTGCCGGCGGTCCAGGCCTCCCTGGACTCCCTGTGGGCTGCCGTGGAGAAGGACGCTCTCGCCCGTTCCAACGGCTAAATGTTGTTGATTTCTTTCCCCCGTCTACCATGTAATGTGGACGGGGGAAATTTATTTTCTTGCCAAGGGGGCAGGAATTCCGCAGTTTATAATTCTTATGACATTTGCGGTCCACAAAACTCTCTCCGTGGCCGGTGCCCTTCTGGCCGGCCTTCTCCTCTCCTCCTGCTCCTCCACCTCCCAACAAGTCGAAGCTCCGGCACGGCTCCCCGCCTACCACTTTGTACCGGGAAAAACGGCCGTGCTGCACAACGGGAAGGCCATTCCCCCCAGGAATGCCCCCCCGCAGGTAAAGCGCGCCATTGCGGCCGCCAATTCTCTGGTCAACAAGCCCTACCGCCTAGGCGGCGGCCACAGGAAGCACTATGACTCCCACTATGACTGCTCCGGCAGCACCTCCTTTGTGCTGAAGGAAGCCGGGCTGCTCACCTCCACCCGCCATTCCAAGCTGTTCCTGAACTACGGGCAGAAAGGCGCCGGGGACTGGATTTCCGTCTATGCCAAGAACGGGCACGTATTCATGGTCATCTGCGGCCTCCGGTTTGACACCACCGGAAGCGGCCGCCGCGGCGAAGGCCCCCGCTGGAGGGTGGACGGCCGCAATGCCCGGAACTTCCTGGTGCGCCACCCCACGGGTCTCTGATCCGGGCCTGCGCAACGGAAAACCGCGTTTTTTGCGTATGTTCGCGCAGGCTTTCTTGAACAATGGAAAGTAATGTGCTATCAGGTGCTAGGACGTTGATAGTTCCTTGACTTTCATGGCTAAGACAAAAATTCACGTAGGGCTTGAGATAGGGACAAGCAAGACTTGCATGGTCGTGGGCGAAGTAAAGCCTGACGCGACCGTGACGATCATCGGCGTGGGTGAAGTTCCTAGCGAGGGCGTGGTCCGCGGCGAGATTGAAGACACCTCCAAGGTTATCCAGTGCATTTATGATGCCTGGAACATGGCCCAGGACCATGCGGACGTGGACATCATGACCGTCTACCTGTCCGTGACCGGGGCCCACATCGTGGGGCAGAACAACCGCGGCACTTTCCGCCTGCCTCCGGATGAAAGCATCATCTCCCAGGAACACATGGATGAGGTGACGGAAATCGCCCGTGACATTGCGCTGGGGCCGGAACAATTCGTCCTGCACCGCGTGCCAGGCCTCTTCTCCGTGGACGGGCAGGAAAACCTGACCAACCCCGCCGGGCTGACCGGCAGGACGCTGGACATAGACTGCCACATCATCCACGGCATCAAATCCCGCATCACCAACTCCTTCCGCTGCGTGCGGGAAGTGCCCCTGGACATTGCGGATGTGGTCTTCGCCCCCATCGCCACGGCCCAGTTCGTGCTCAACAGGCAGGTCAAGCAGGCGGGCGCCCTCCTCATTGACATGGGGGCGGGCACCACGGACTACGTCCTTTACCTGGACGGCCAGCTGGTGGCCTCCGGCTGCGTGCCCCTGGGCGGCGACCATATTTCCAATGACATCACGCTGATGACCGGCATACCGCTGGCGCAGGCGGAACTGCTCAAAAAGACGGAGGGGGACGCCAACAGCTTTTCCGGAAAGACCAATGAAATGGTGCGCGTGCGCGGAGAAGGGAATATGAAGGATGCCGCCATCGAACGCAATGTTCTGAATGAAATCATCCGTTCCCGCCTGCTGGAAATCTTCAATCTGGTCAAATCCTCCCTGCCCAAGGACACCTTCAAGGGCAACCGCTGCCACGGCGTCTACCTGTGCGGGGGCGCCAGCCTGATGCGCGGCGTGGGGGAACTGGCCTCCCACGTGTTCGGCGTGGCGATCAGCCGTCCCACGCTGGTCAAAAACGGAGCGCCTTCCTATCTGGATGACCCGCGTTACTGTACGGCCATCGGGCTGATACGGTATGCCCAGATTCTGGATGCCGAACTGCCGCAGCAGCGGAGCTGGCTGGGGCGCGTGCTGGGCCTCTTCGGCAGGAAGAACTCCTGATCAATCTCTACCCCAATTAAAAACCATGCTGGAATTTTCTCCCCAGGACCCGTCCGGGCTATCCGGAAAAATCTGCCTGTGCGGCATTGGAGCCGCAGGCGCCAAGGTGATGGAGGAGGTTCTGCTGCTGGCTCCGCAGGCGGCTTCCGTGTGCGCCATGAATCTGGATGCCCGTTTGCTGAACGCCTCCGCCGTTCCGTGCAAGGTCCATCTGGGGGCCAGGCTTACCCGGGGGCTCGGCTCCGGAGGGGATGCCTCCGTGGGGGCACAGGCCGCCTGTGAAAGTGAATCCTCCATCCTCCGGGCCCTGGAAGGCAGTGCGCTGACCGTCCTCGCCGCCGGGCTGGGAGGCGGAACAGGCTCCGGCGTGGCGCCGGAGGTGGCGCGGCTGGCCAAGGAGCAGGGCTCCTACGTCGTCAGCGTCGTCATCCGCCCCTTCCGGTTTGAAGGGGACCGCCGCGCCGCCCAGGCGGACGAGGCGCTGTCACGGCTGGCCCTGTATTCCGACATGGTGCTGCGGTTTGACAATGACGCCATGGAAAGCCTGATTGATCCCGACAAGGGAGTGTTGGAAGCCTTTTCCGTGGTCAATGCTCTCATTGCCCGCGCCGTGCTCATCGTGCCCTCCCTTCTCAACTCTTCCGGAAGCCTGCTCCGCGTGGGGCTGGATGACCTGCTCCGCGTGGCCGGAACAGGGAAGGGAATTTGCTCCTTCGGCGTAGGGGAAGCGTCCGCGGACGTTTCCACGGCGGACATGCTGGACCAGGTCCGGCACTCTCCCCTTTTCCTGGAAAAACGGCTGGGGGAAGTGGACGACGTTCTGGTGCTGGTGCGCGGCGGCAATTCCCTGACCCTGAAACGCCTGGAAGCGCTGGCTGGCGGAGTGGCGGAAATCCTGGGGAGCGGCGTGCGCCTCCATATCGGCGCTTCCGTGGCGGAACAGCCGGAAGACCGCCTGTCCCTGACCGTGCTGGGCGTTGTGCCCGTGAATGAACCGGAAATTTCTCCTGCTCCCGTTTTCCGTAGGGAACCGGAGCTCCAGACAGTTCTTGTGCCGGAGGAAGAACCCTTCATCGGGGATGGGAAAACCATCATTCAGCCTGTGGCTCCCGCCGTGGTTTCCGAACCGGAACGGCGTCCGGAGCCGGAACCTCCCGTTTCCATTCCCTCCGTCAGAAGGGATGACCATGAACTGGAAGAGGAACTGGTGCCTGTAAGGCCTGTTCCCTCCGTGCCGGACGTGGAGGAAACGTTCCCGGAACCCGCGCCTGCAGCGCAGGAACTCGGAGCGGATGCGGAACAGGAATTGGACCCGGTTCCCGACATCAAGGAACTGGAAGAAGGAACTCCCCCGGAAGAAGGAGAGGAAGAGCGCGCGGGACACGGACTCTTTGCCCATGTACGCCCCCTCATTCTGGACGGGGAAGACCTGGACCTGCCCCCGGCGCTGCGGAAGAAGAAACCGGACCCGAGCTGATGCCGTCTCCCCGTACGTCCATGGTATGGTTTTGGGCGCTGGTTGCAGCCGCCCTGCTGTATGTGGCGTTGCTTAGCTGGTGGAGCCCCTTCACCTCAGACACGTACCATCACGCCTTGACGGGCATGGAACACCGTTTCTCCCTCAGCCTGGTCTGGGAACGCTGCGTGGCCTCCTACATGAGCTGGAACCCCAGAATCGGGGAATACCTGGCCTTTGCTGTGGCGACAGCGGGCAAATGGCTCTTCATTCTGCTCAACCCCTTTGTACAGGTCTGCCTCGCGCTGATGATGTTCTATCTGGCCTCCGGGCGCAGGGTGGACCCCCGTTCCTGGCCGGACGTGCGGCTCTTCGGATTGGCGCTTCTCCTGCTCTTCACCTGTACGGCCCGGCCCGGCGTCACGATTTACTGGCTCTCCGGCGCTACCAACTATTCCTGGGGAGCCGCCCTCTGGCTCGGTTTCCTGTGCCTGTACCGGGAATTGCTGGAAAATCGGGAAAACGGGGAAAAAGGAAAGCCTGCTAAAAAGGGTTTCGGCCAGTGGGCTGGCGTAGTGGCACTGGGATTGTTGGCAGGCATGACTAATGAAAACAACATTCCGGGAACCTGGCTTCTGCTGGGAGCCTTGTTTGTCTTCGTCCGCCTGGTCCGGAAGGAAAAACTTCCCTTGTGGTTTTATGCGGGCGTTGCGGCGCAGGTAGCGGGTTCTCTGTGCATGTTGCTTGCGCCCGGCCTCTCTGCGCGGATGCACTCCGCCACTCCCGGCTGCGCGGAACCCCTCTCCGGCGTTTGGGACAGATGGGAAGCGGTCCCCGCGCTCCTGCTCCGGATGCATGAATACCTGGCCCTTCCCCTGCTGCTGGGTGCGGTGGCTGCCTGGATGCTGTGGAGAAGCTTCCGCAGGAACCGGAATGCCTTACGGCCATGGAAAATTTTCATCGGAACAGCGGCAGCATACATTCTGACGGCGTATGCCATGGCTCTTTCCTTTGCCGCCGCCGTCGTTCCGGCGGACCATGCCATGTTCTCCGCCACCCTGCTGTTCGGCATTGGCGTTTTGGCTCTTCTCCGTGTGTGGTACGGCATTCCCGCCGCGGAGCCCCGTCCGCGGATGACTGTGGCTGTTTTTCTGGCGCTGTCCGGAATATGCGTTCTTTCCACCCTTCACGATCACCTGCTTCTGTTCCAGCAGCATGAAAAGCGCGTCCGCCTGATTCTGGAACAGAAAAAGGCCGGCTTTCGGGAAATTGTGGTTCCTCCCCTCGTTCCACCCTCCCCGTGGTGCTCCTTCATCTTCTGGGTGGACCTGTCGCAAAACCCGGAAGACTACGTCAACCGGGGCGCGGCTGTGTATTATGGAGTTAGGAAAATTTTTATTGAAAAATTAGAAAATTAAATAATAATAAAGAATATGAAATATTTTCTTGGTTCATCAGCAATTCAAAAATTGTGGGAATATGGGATGATATTTCTGCTGTGCGTGCTCTGTATCAATGTTCCTCTTCATGCAGAAGATGAGGAGGAATGCTGGAATGATTCTTTGTTGAAGATTATAACAAAAACAGAACAGCCTTCTGCGGAATTCGTCCTGAATATTCACCGGGATGAAGAAAAGGCTTATGAAAGAAAAGAGGTCGGAATTGGAGAAAGATTCAAGTTGATATTATCAGGCAAGCTTGTCGAGGGGCAAAATGCCCAGAACGTAAAAAATATTAAGTGGCACCTTCTAAGTGGCCAAGAGTATTTGAAAGAATGGCCAAAAAATACTGATGGAAGGTCAACCTTGAATGTAGAAGCAAAAAAAGAATTTCTGAAAGATTCATTAGATGAAAAAGGGAAAAAGAAAGACGGTAAGGTTGTGGTTCAGGCAGAATTAAATGGGAAAAGGACAAAAAAGTTGGAGATAGAGGTTCTCTTTCCTGAAAAAATGTGGAGCAAGCATGCCCAAGGAGGAGTTCCTGCCTCTTTTCAGGATGAGTTGACGATGGGAGCTTCCATGTTATTAGAATTAAGAGTGCAGCCATTGAAGGTGAGCTTTGTTGAAATAGATGTGATTGAAAGGGACTTGGGCTCTTTCAAGGATCAAGGAAGTATAAGTGAAAGCATAGATCCAAGGCATACGCCTGCAACAGGCTGTGATGCGAGAATAGATGTTTTGCCCGGCAATAAATTTTGGGATAGAGCTACATCAAGTGTGGATGTCCGTTTTGTAATAGAGATTAATGGAGTTCCTCCTCTGCATAAGTTGCCTCAAAAGTGGCATTGGGCATGTCAATGGAGAGTTCATTATGGAGGAGGAGGATTGGACAGTAAAAATAAGGACGGTGCAGTAATCGTAGAAGAAAATCAATATTTTGTATTTGAAAAATTGGCTCTTGCCAATGGTCATTCTTATTTAAATTCTTCTATAAACAAATTTGGCTGTTTTGTCACAAGGAATACATTGAATTTGAGATATTTTTTCGGTCCTGAAGAGAAAAAATAACAGAATGAAAAATTATTTAAGAATCATAGGTGTTTTTATCCTCGCGTCTGTCATGAATGTTAATGCAGCGCAAACGATAATAATTAAAGCTCCGGATGTTATCCCTATTTTCAAGGAGGAACCGGAATTGGTCCAGGGATGGGCGCAGTTGCTGAGAGATGGAAAATTGAAGGAATTTTATCAGAAGGTCCATAAGTCTCAGGAATTTATTGAGGAAATGAATTGGGAGGAATTGAAAGAAGGGGATCTCAATAAATTTTTATGGATATGTTATTATGTCGCCAAAGCTCCTGCTTTTCAGGTAGATTATGATGAAAGTACAGATTCTATCAACCATGAAGGTTTGGATTACAGAGAAAGAGACAATTTAGCTACTGAAGGGGTAAGAATGTGCTGGAACCTGCCGGAAATTGTTTCTCAGCATGACCTGAAAAGAAAAGAACTGGTAGAATTATTATCTTTGTATGTTGCTGCAATGACTAAAACTGTGCGTGATGATTATAATGAGAAGCTGCCTGAGAAACATGCAAAGATGGCTGGAGAATACGAAAAAATAGTACAGAAACGGTTAAAGGAGTATGCAGAGAAGCATAGGGGAGATGGAGTTTGGGGTTCTGGTGATATTGAAAAAAAGCGTATATATTATTATAATAAAATAGCTTCCAATGAAGTTAGAAATTATTCAGCTGCCCATTATCTCAAAAATTCACTTGAGCCGGCATTAATGAAAATTTTATTGAAATGTTTTCCGGGCGATAAAAATGAGGTGGAAAAATATCTTAAACTGGCAGGATATGAAGGAAAGGCGATGGACGAATTGATCAATCGAACTGTAGGGAGGGATGCAAGCACTAAATTCCTATACAAGGGTGATCGAGGACGCAGATATGAACAGGCGCTCCGGCAACAGACTGGAAAGAAGAAATAAATTATAGTTATTTTTGAAAAGAAAACTATGAGTTTTGCTAATGAGTAGTGAATAGGCAAAGATCATAGTGGTTTCCTAAGAGATCAGGGCAGAATATAAGGATGGAGGAACGGTGACAAAGAGGTTTCCGGAAGGTGCGACCACCGTTATAGGAGCTTCCGCTATGTCAAAATTATTGAGAGGGACAAAAGGGAGGAGCCTTCCGGTACGGATTTCGACTCAGGTTATTCCAAGAATGGTGCGAATGAAGTCATAGAAGTATTTGCAACGAATCAATTGTAGGATAATGTCACGGGGGGGATTTTTGCCGTCGACTTGGAACATTCCCATTTCCCAAGCGTGGGACTGGGTGTGTTCCTGGTGTGCATCCATGATGGGAGGAGGGAGAGGACTCGGAAAGCCTTGATGGCCACGAGATCGTGAAAGCGCGATGCCATTTTTGTTTTGCGGAATTTTACAGGCGGGAAATTTGAGGACCACAGTGGTACGATATCGTGACGATTACCAAATTTGGCTGCTGTGTGGCAGCATGGATTATGAATTGAAGACCAGAGTGGTGAGGCGGATGAACGGTTTAGCCTTGGATATATCTGGAATTGTCACTCGATGCCGTGTGAAAAGAAGTGATTTGACCGGGATATGGAGCGACTGTGTTAGAAACATTCCGGGAGCGGTATGATCCGGAATTGAACCGGGAACAGGAGCCTTGGGCTCTCTACTGCAATAATAAGTTGATGAGCAATTAAAAAAGAAACGACAGTTGCAAGTACGAATTGGAAAAGAGGTTGGAGGCTGCGTTTGTGGAGATGCTGGTTCACTTTTATCCGGGCCAGGCCGGAGAAGAGGTCAAGTATTTTAAAAAGGCCGGATACGCTGATTAGGAAATCGGAGGCCTGATTGATGACCGTGCTGCCGGGCGTGAGGGCGGAACGGAATTTTTATATAAGGGAGGCCGCGGACACCAGCACGATAGAAAGTTGGAGCCTCACGGTTCCGGGCGTTTGGAATAATACGCAGGAACATGAACTATCCGGAAAAGAGGAAGGCTTCTATTTCTTTGCGTGGACAGGAGAGTCTTCAGGCTTGCCCGGAAAGCGTGGCGGACTCCAGTTTGTTCCGGGATGGAAAGAAAAATATGGGTAGGAAGTTTTTCAATTCATCGGAATCGCGTAAGAGTGCAGTTTTTTGAATTCGCTGCCTTGCGGGCCTTGGTCCGTGATGCCGTTGTTGGGGGCGGCATAGGTGTCCAGAGTCATGGAGTCCGGGTAGATGTTCAGGATGTAGTAGGCCGTGATGCCGGAGCGGTATTGCAGGGTTTTTACGCGGGATTTTGCGGGCAGAAGGAAGGGGATGGGCAGCACCTTGTTGCCCGCGGGGGCGCAGATGAGGGAGGTGAGGGTGTTTTTCCCGTCCGGGGATGTAATCATGTACAGGTCGTGGGCATGCAGGTGCCCGGTGATGACGAACCGCACGCCGGCGTCCCGGAGGTTGCGGTAAAAGATGTTCTGCTGTTCCGCCGCGCTGTCGTTGTAGCGGCCCCACAGGCATTCCCGGAATTGCATGGGAGTTTGCAGGGTGCGGTGGGTGAAAATTAGGCAATGGCGCGGAACGGTGTTGGCCTTGCTCCTGTTGCGTTTGACCCACGCGCTGAAGTCTACGAGCTGGTCCGGGGTCAGGTCAATGTCCATGAAGTACAGGGAGGCGTTTTTATGGCGGATGCCGTAGTTCAGTTTTCTGGTGGCCAGCCCTTTGGCGCCCTGTTTCCGGGTAGGCAGGAAGAGTTCCCTGAATTGTTCCGCGCGGAAGGGCAGCGATTCATGGTTGCCGCGCACGGCGTAGAAGGGGATGCCTTTTTCCTCCAGCATCTTGTTGAGTTCCTTGCGCTTGGCGAGTCCGTTGACGGGGGCGCTTCCTTCAATGTCCGCCATGTCCCCCACCTGGACGACCATGTCCACCTGGTGCTTCAGGATTTCCCCATAGAGGGTTTTGATGAAATTGACGGCTACCCCTTCGCTTCCTTCCATGCGTTTGGGGGAGTCATGCGTGTCGCCGATGATGGCGATTCTCCACGGAGCGGGTTCCTCCGCGTGCACCGCTTGAAACAGAAAGATGAGAAATAGCGCAAGATATTTCATGGCACCCCGTTTTTACCGCCCGCCTGCTTTCCAGGCCAGAAAATTATGCATGCGCCGGAAGAAGGCCGGACGGGTGCTTCTCTTTTTCCTTTTAAAGGTGGCAGTTCGGGGCTGGCCGGAAAAGCTCCACAGCAGTTAGAACCATGAGAGGGATACTCTTTTCACCGGAGAAACAGGTCCTTTGACGGATTTTATTGGCGGAGGAATGAGCCATTGTGAAGACCGGCTTGCCGGGCCTCCGGAAGGTTTTACCCTCTTTTCAGTGAAGAGGCGTTTTTCTATTCCGGTTGCCGCTGCCCGGAGGGGAGGGCCGTCATCCCCTTGCAGGGAATGCTTTTCCGTTTTTTCCCATCAGTGGGAAACGGAGTTGGAAAAGATATTGATTACCAATACTCCGGCAATGATGAGCGCCAGACCTGAAATCGCTGCCAAGTCCAGGTGCTGCTTGAATGCCACCCACCCGATGGCGGAGATCAGCACAATGCCCATTCCCGACCAGATGGCATACGCAATGCCCACAGGGATGTTTTTCAGCACCAGGCTGAGGCAGTAGAAGGAGCCTGCATATCCGGCTACGGTTATGATGGTGGGCAGGAGCCTGGTAAATTGTTCGCTCTGCTTCAGGAAAGAGGTGGCGATTGTTTCCAGAACAATCGCCAGCAACAGGATAAGATATGCTTTCATGGATTCGTTCCTGCTAAGGCATCGCCCGGGAACTGCCAATGATTATGGGCATCGTGAAGATTTGAGAGAGTAAAAGCCAGGCATTTGAGAAGTCAATGCCCGGCTTTTGATGGAGCGGACGGCTTCGGCCGGAGGTTGCTGTCAATGGACTTGCAGGGCTTTGGCCTGTTCATCCGTGAGTTCCACGCAGTGCCAGGGAAGGCCGCGCTTGTTGAGTTCGTCCATGAAGGGGTCCGGATCGTTCTGCTCCATGTTGAAGACGCCAGCGCCGGACCATTTGCCCGTAAGGATCATTTCCGCGCCGATCATGGCCGGAACCCCCGTGGTGTAGGAGATGGCCTGGGATCCAACTTCTTCAAAGCATTTTTCATGGTCGCAGATGTTGTAGATGTACACGGCCTTGAATTGGCCGTCCTTGGTTCCGGTGATGACGTTGCCGATGCAGGTTTTTCCTTTCGTGGTCTTGCCCAGGTCCCCCGGGTCCGGCAGCACAGCCTTGAGGAATTGAAGCGGAATGATTTCCACTCCATTGTACATGACCGGGTCAATCCGGGTCATGCCCACGTTCTGGAGCACTTCCAGGTGCTTGAGGTAGTTCGGGGAGAAGGACATCCAGAATTGGGCCCGGCGGATGGTGGGGATGTGCTTGACCAGGCTTTCCATTTCTTCATGGTACATGCGGTAGATTTCATAGGTGCCCACTTCCTGCGGGCAGGTGAAGCTCCGGTGCATGCTCATGGGGGCGGTTTCTCGGAAGGCGCCGTCTTCCCAGTGGCGGCAGGGGGCAGTCACTTCCCGGATGTTGATTTCCGGGTTGAAGTTGGTGGCGAAGGCCTTGCCGTGATTGCCGCCGTTGACGTCAATGATGTCCAGCGTATGGATTTCGTCAAAGTGGTGCTTGAGCGCCCATGCCGTGAAGACGTTGGTGACGCCGGGGTCAAAGCCGGAGCCCAGCAGGGCAAAGAGTCCGGCCTTGCGGAATTTGTCCTGGTACGCCCATTGCCAGGAGTATTCGAATTTGGCTACGTCCCGGGGTTCATAGTTGGCGGTGTCCAGGTAGTTAACGCCGGTTTCCAGGCAGGCGTCCATCAGGTTCAAATCCTGGTAGGGAAGGGCCACGTTGATCAGCAGCTGCGGCTTGACTTCCCGGATGAGGGCCACGGTGGCGGGCACGTCGTCCGCGTTCACGGCGTGGGTGGTGATATTGACGCCCGTTCTGGCGCGTACATCGTCCGCAATGGCGTCACATTTGCTTTTCGTGCGGGAGGCCAGATGAATGTTTTGAAAGATGTCCGGCAGTTGGGCGCATTTGTTGGCTACCACATGTCCGACGCCGCCTGCTCCAATGATTAAAACCGTGTTCATGATATGCCCAGTACATAAGTGAAAACAGTTTGAAAGGCAACCCCGGATTTGGTGCAATAATGACACTGCCTTCCCACGGTCCAAATGGCTGTTCCCGTCGGCTGCCGGACGGCGTTTTCCTTGCGGAAGGCGCGGCCTTTTGGAAATTTTCCAAAAATGATTGAACAAGAGATTGACGCTGGATGTCGGACTCTTCAATATTGAACTGTAGATATGATTAGACAAATTCTGCCAATAGTTGTTGCCGCCTGCGTCGCTCCCTGTTTTGCCGCGGAAGGATGGATTACCGATATGGATGCCGCCAAGAAGCAGGCCGCCGAACAGAAGAAGGACCTCATGATCGAGTTCACCGGTTCCGACTGGTGCCCGCCCTGCATGCAGCTCCGCGCCAACGTGTTCAGCAAGCCTGATTTCCAGAAGGACGCCCAGAAGAATTTCGTGCTCGTGGAGCTGGATTATCCGCGCGGCAAGGAACAGTCCAAGGAAATGAAAGCCGCCAATGACAAGCTTGCCCAGCAGTACGGCGTGCAGGGGTTCCCGACGATCGTGTTTGCGGACGCTTCCGGCAAGCCCTTCGGGGGATTTGTGGGCGGCCGTTCCAAGGATGACGTGATGAAGGCCATGCAGGACGCCTTGAAGAACAAGGAAGCCCTGAACGCCGCTGAGGCAAATGTAGCCAAGGCCACCACGGATGAAGCGAAGGTTGCCGCCCTGATGGAAGTGCTCAAGCTGGCGCCCCAGGAGTATGTGGACAATTTTTACGGCGACGTGAAGGCGGAAATCAAGAAGCTGGACAAGGATGACAAGTCCGGCTTGAAAGCCGCTGACGCGCACGCCGACCAGCTTAAGAAGGAACAGAAGGACGTCCAGGATTATCTTGCCGGCAAGCTGACGGACAAGACCACGCCTGCGGAAGCCCTCCAGGTGGTCAAGGCTTATCCCGACCGTGACAAGCTTCTGCCGGAAACCCAGCAGGATTTGCTGATGATGGAGTTCGGGACCTACCTGAATTCCACTGGTGACGTAGACGGAGCCGTGCTGATTCTGGACAAGGTGGCCGAATTGATGCCGGGTACGGAAGCCGGGCAGCGTGCTCCCCGCATCAAGGCCGGCATTCTTGCCAACAAGGACCAGATCAAAGCTCAGATTGAAGCAGCCAAGAAGGCCCAGAGCAAGTAAGTAAAAGCTCCCTTTCCTTGATTCCCTGATTTTGGAAAACGGCCCCGCAGCGGTTCATGCCGCTGCGGGGCTTTTCTTTTTTTCGCCATGAGCTGCTCGCTTAAGCGGCTTCCGTTGAGAGGGTGCCCGTCAGTTCCCGCCGGGTGCAGCCTGCCTTGAAGGCGTCTGTTCCTCTTTTACACGCGGCTGCGGAGAAGGGAGCATCGCGCCGCGCCGCTCTTTCCGCCAAGCCCGGTTATGGAAGAGAAAGGAATCCTGTGGAGCATGCATGCCTGTTTTGCGGAATAAAAAAACCGGCCCCGGCATGATGCCGGGCCGGCTGGCTGTATGCTCTCTCCGTGGGAGAAAAAGGGCGTTATTGAAGCTTGATGACGGTGTCCAGGCTGTCCCAGGCCACGCCTGCGGGCAGCGTGATTTTGTATTGGGCTCCTTCCTTTTCAAGCTTGGCGGCTTTTCCGTTTCCACTGCCGTTCACGATGACGGTCGCTTTTGTGAATTTCTCGCCGATGTCCTTGATGAAGAGAGGTTCGGAGCCTTTCAGCTCTTTTCCTTGTTGAGCAATCAGCGGGCTGACATGCAGGTAGACGGTTTTTTTGCCGCGCCGGTCCGTCTTGTAGCAGCTGCCGCCCCAGGGCTGGTCCTTGTAGGGACCTCCGCGGGTGTTGTAAATGGCTTCCCGGTAGGGGGCGATCCACTTGCCCATGGCCAGGAAGGTTTCAGCCTGTTTCGGGTCGAACGTGCCCAGCGGCGTGGGTCCGATGTTGTAAAGCAGGTTGCCGTCCTTGACGGTGTTGTTGATCAGGAATTTGATGGAGGTTTCCACGGGCTTGGCCTTCGCCTTGGAGGTGTAGGACCAGTTGCCCGTCCAGCGGGTGCCGGGGATGTCCGCCACGGTCATGCAGCTTTCCCAGGGCGTTTTGTCGTTGAACGGCCCCAGCTTGCATTCCGGCGTCAGAAAATCTCCTTTCAGGTCGTCGGGCAGCGGACCTTTGTTGCCTCCGCGGGTGCCGTTCATGCGGTTGTTGACCAGAATGTCCGGCTGGTACTGCTTGATGCGGCGCATCATGGTGCGGGGATCCCACTGGTTGAGGGAGCTGTTGCCCAGGCTGTCGAACCACAGCACGTCCACCTGCCCGTAGCGGGTGAGCAGTTCACTGATCTGGCCGAAGTAGTATTCCAGGTAGCGGTAGTGCTGGTCGGTCAGGTAGTAGGGGTTGTACCAGTCCCGCCCGGAATAGTAGAAGCCCAGCCTGAGCCCTGCCGCATGGACCGCCGCCGCGAATTGCCCCACGATATCCTTGCCGTAGGGGGTATTGGCGATGGTGAAGGTGTCGTAGTCGGAGGGGAAGTTGGAGAAGCTGTCGTGGTGCTTGGTGGTCAGCACGGCATATTTCATGCCGCTTTTTTTGGCGACGGACATCCACTTCCGGGGATCGTATTGTTTGGGATTGAAGCGGCGGTGGGCGGAGTCATATTCAAAGTCCATGATGTTTTTATGGCCGCTTGCGCTGTCCTTGGGGCGCGTCGCATTGCGTTCCCAGCTGATTTCCCGTTCCAGCAGGGAAGAGGGGTTCCAGTGGACAAAGAGGCCGAATTTGGCGTCCCGGAACCATTTTAACTGTTCGTCACTGGCCTTGAAGTCGAAGAGCCTGTTGACGGCTTCATTGATCAGGTCGCGGTCCGCGACCGGGGAAAAGACGTTTTTTTCAGGGGAAAGAACCACCAGTCCTTCCGCCATGGGCTGCATGCGGAAGTTCGGGAGGGGAGCCTTTTCCTTGTCTCCCAGCCAGAGGTTGAGTTTCAGCGCCCTGGCCACGTTCCCTATTTCGTAGGCCTTCTGGCCGCCCGCTTCCTCCATGATTTCGTCCGGCAGCTCCTTCTTGAAAACGGCCTGCACAAAGGGGTGGTTTACATAGATTTTCCCGTTTTCCCGGAAGGGCCTGATGTCTTCCGGCAGGGCTATCCGTTCGTTGGCCGCCATCGCGTAGGGGGCACCGTGGAGTTTGTCCGTGTCCACGGTGAAATAAACGGCGTCCTTGAGCTTTTCAGACAGCTCCTTCTGGAGTGCGTCCACGTTTTCCTGATAGCTTTTGCCGGGGTCAAAACGATTGTTGATGCTTTCCGCCTGCTTTTCCGTAATGACCGGGCCTATCCACGGGCTGGCAATCGCATCCTTCGTGCCGCCGCCCACGATGATCCGGAAATATTTTCCGGCGTCCTTGTCCGTCAGGGTGTAGGATTCCGCGTCCTTGCCCTGCTGCACCAGCACGGGCTTTCCGGTCCGGGAATCCGCTTTTTCCCATTGGATGACAGGGCTGGCGGGTTCGTCCTCAGGAGTGCTGTAGCGGCTCTCCAGCGTGGTTCCGACCACTTCCTCCCCGTTAATGTAGGCTCTGAGCCACGGAGCTACGGGCTCTCCCCAGGCCGGAGTGAGGAGCATCCCCCCAAATGCGGTCAGAAGACAGAAGGCATGGTTTTTGAGTTTAAACATGGGGGAAAAATTAAGGGAGGAACAGTTGGGAAAACAGGATAAAAAAGACTGTTTCAGAAAAGACCAGTGGAGGCGGTTTCCGGGATTTCCTTCCGGTAGAATCCTGTGGGGGATGGGAAGGCGGCACGTCATGCATCTGAGGCGGGGGAGGACAGGCGGCGTATTTGCCCAGGCTTCCCGGCGCGCAAGCGTCTCTTTTAGACGGTTTTTGTGAAGATATCCTGCGGCGGCCGGTTTTTCCCTCGGGAAGTGTTTCGTGCCCGTTGTTGGTTTGGTTCAGGAGAGGAACCACCTCCCTGCCGGCAAAGGAATGTCCACAAGTACGGGCCGGCCGTGAACGGAGCGGCATGATGCCCGGCAGTAGCGGAGGGAGGGATTTCCGGGAAGATTCCGTGAGCCGCGGAGCGGCGGTTGTATTTCTTGAGGTGAAGCCTTGCGCGGGGGAAGGAAACCTGACAGAATCCCGCCATGCGCCTGTTCATGATGTTCTGTGTGATGCTGCTGCTCGCCGGATGCGATACGCGTACCAGCGTGGAACGGGCGCAGGAGGAAGGAGTGCTGATCGTGGGCAATAATGCGGAACCGCAGAGTTTTGATCCGCATATTGCCACCTCCGTTTCCGATTTCAAGATTATCAATGCCGTGATGGAAGGGCTGCTGCGCGGGGATTCCAGGGATGACGCCGTTTTTCATCCAGCCGTGGCGGAGTCCTGGACGCATAATCCGGAGGCGGACAAGTGGTGTTTTTCCCTGCGGAAGGACGCCGTGTGGAGCGACGGCGTTCCGGTGACGGCCCATGATTTCGTTTATGCCTACCACCGCCTGCTTCATCCGGAGTTTGGCGGAAGGTATGCGGACATGCTTTATCCGCTGAAGAATGCGGAGGCTTACAACCGGAACAGGCGCAGCCTGCTGCTGTGCGGCCCCGGTTCCCGGCTGGCCGGGGAAGCGGGGCTGGATGGAGAGGCTCTGGCACGGGTGGATTGGGAGAGGCTGGACGGCATGGGCGCCCGGGAGCTGGAGGCGCTGCGGAAGGATATTTCCCGGATGGAGTGGCCGGACGGAATGCCGGAGGAAGGCGCGCGGAGAATCGCGGCCCGGATGCTGGAGGATGTCCGGGCCGGAAGACCGGATTTGTGGGAGGAGGCCCGTGTGGGCGTGCGCGCCGCGGACGATCATACCCTGGAGCTGGAAATGCGTTCTCCGATGCCCCAGCTTCCCCTGCTGCTGCTTCATTGCACCTGGTTTCCGGTTCCCCGCCATGCGGTGGAAGCCCACGGCGGCATGCTGGACAGGACGGGGGGCTGGACGCGGCCCGGCAAGGCTGTGGGGAATGGTCCTTTTCTGATGGCGGAGCACCGTTTCAATGATTATGTGGAGGTGCGGCGCAATCCCCGCTACCGGAACGCCTCCTCCGTCCGGCTGAACGGGGTCCGTTTTCTACCCACCGTGAACGGCTTTACGGAAACCCGCATGTTTTTCAACGGCAAGCTCCATGTCACCAATAACGTTCCCCCGGAAATGACGGCGTACGCGCGGGAGCGCGGCGGCGGTGATTTCTGCCAGGATGATTATTACGTGACTATTTTTTACCGGCTAAATACGTCGCGCGCGCCGCTGGATGACGCCCGCGTCAGGCGTGCCCTTTCCCTGGCCGTGGACCGGGAGACCCTGGTGCGTGACGTGGTGTGCGGGGGCGGCCAGCCGTGCTTCGGCTTTACGCCGGACGGCGCAGGCTACAAGACGCCGCACGGGGTGGAGTTCAATCCGGAGAAGGCGCGCGCCCTGCTGGCGCAGGCGGGTTTCCCCGGCGGAAAGGGGTTTCCGCGGCTGGAGTTGATGACCACGTCCAGGGAGGTGCAGAAGACGATGGCGGAAGCCATCCAGGGCATGTGGAAGAGGCACCTGGGCGTTCACGTGGATATCCGTTCCTGTGAATGGACGGCCTACAAGTTCGCGCAGAATTCCATGCAGTATGATTTCAGTTCCTCCTCCTGGTCCGGGGATTATCTGGACCCGTCCAGTTTTCTGGATTTGTGGAGCTCCGCCTCCGGGAACAACAACACGGGCTGGTCCCGCCCGGAGTATGAGCGCCTGCTGGCGGAGAGCCGCGCCACGGGAGACCAGGAGAAGCGCATGGCCCTGCTGGCCCGTGCGGAAGCGCTGATGCTTTCGGAGTCTCCGGTGATTCCCCTGTACTGGGCCAGGCGGTCCTATTTGAAGAGTCCGGAGGTGCGGGGATGGCATCCCCTGCTGCTGGACAACCATTTGTTTGAAGACATCAGCCTGGGCGCGCCCAGGGAGCAGGGGAAGGAGGCCGCGCCTTGACCAGGATGATTTTGAAACGCCTGGGGCAGGGGCTTCTGGTCCTGCTGGTGCTGGAGACCGTGACGTTTTTCCTGATACGCCTGCTGCCGGGCCACCCCTTCATGGGGGAGAAGAAGCTGCCGGAGCACGTCCTCCAGCAGCTCCAGACCAGCTACGGGCTGGACCAGAGCTCCCTGGTCCAGTACGGGCGCTACTGGTGGAACATGCTGGTCCATGGCGACCTGGGGCCGTCCCTGGTGAAGGAGGGCATCAGCGTGGCGGACATGATCGGCCAGTCATTCCCGGTATCCCTCCAGCTTGGCGTCATAGGCATGGTGATTTCCATTCTGGTGGGCATTCCCGCCGGGATCGTGGCGGCCCTGTACAAGAACCGGTGGATGGACTGGTGGGTGATGCTGGTTTCCATGGCCGGCATCTGTATTCCCGCCTTCGTGGTGGCTCCGCTGCTGGGTGTGGCGCTGGGCATGCATGTGCCCGGCCTGAGCGTTGCCGGATGGGATTCTCCCGGCTGCGTGGTGCTGCCTGCGCTGACGCTGGGATTGGTGAATGCCGCGTACCTAGCGCGCCTGACGCGCGGAGGCATGCTTGAGGTGCTGGGACAGGATTTCATCAGGACGGCCCGCGCCAAGGGGGCGGGCCCCTTCCGCACGGTCTGGAAGCACGCCCTGCGCGGCGGCCTGATTCCGGCCCTTTCCTATCTGGGGCCGGCCTTTGCCGCCATGATTACCGGCTCCTTTGTAGTGGAGACCTGCTTCCAGGTTCCCGGCATGGGCCAGCATTTCGTGAACGCCACCACGGACCGGGATTATTTCCTGATCCAGGGGCTTGTCCTGTTTTACGGCATCCTGATCGTCGCGGCCAACCTGGCCGTGGACCTGGTGCAGATGGCCGTCAACCCCAGATTGAGGGCGGAGTCATGAAGAACAGGGAATGGAACAGCATGGAGGAGCAGGGCTCCTCCCTGTGGAGAGACGCCTTTCTGCGGCTTTCGCGCAACCGCGCGGCCATGTTTTCCCTGCTGGCGCTGGCGCTGATTGTGGCGGCCTGTTTTCTGGGTCCGCTGCTGCCGTGGCTGCCGCACCCGAATGTGCAGGACCTGTCCCGCATTGCGGAAAGTCCTTCCTGGCAGTACTGGTTCGGCACGGACCAGCTCGGGCGGGACCTGCTGGCGCGCGTGCTGTACGGGGGCCGCATTTCCCTGCTGGTGGGCGTGGTGGCCACGGGCGTTTCCCTGGTCATCGGCGTGACGTACGGGCTGGTTTCCGGTTATGCCGGGGGCAGGCTGGACGCCCTGATGATGCGCCTGGTGGACGTGCTTTTCGCCCTGCCGTTCATCGTGCTGGTGATTATTTTCTCCCTGTCCGTGGAGGAACCCGCCCAGCAGCTGACGCAGTGGGTTTCCGGCGTCACGGGCTGGTCCGTGGAGATGGTGAGTCCCATGACCGGATTGATTCCCCTCTTCATCGCCATCGGCGCGCTGGGCTGGCTGACGCTGGCGCGCATCGTCCGCACGCAGACGCTGGAGCTGAAGGGGCAGGAGTTCGTGGAGGCGGCCCGCTCCCTGGGCATCGGGCACATGAAGATTCTGTTCCGCCACATTGCGCCGAATTTGTTCGGGTCCGTCATCGTGTACACGACGCTGGCCGTTCCCGGCATCATGCTGCTGGAGGCTGTCCTGTCCTTCCTGGGCCTGGGCGTGAAGGCTCCCAATTCTTCCTGGGGCACGCTGATCAAGGAGGGGGCGGACCGCATGGAGGTGAGCCCGGAACTGCTCCTGTTCCCGGCGCTGCTGTTTTCCGCTACCCTGCTGGCGCTGAATTTCCTGGGGGACGGGCTGCGTGACGCCCTGGACCCCAAGTCTTCCAAGGATTGACGCTTTTGAATAAAAGACAATGAAGGTTGCTTTAACGATTTCCATGCTGGTGGTCTCCAACGTTTTTATGACGTGGGCGTGGTACGGGCATTTGAAGAAGGGTTCCGCGGCGGACGACAAGCCCCTGCTGCTGATTATCCTGATGAGCTGGGGCGTGGCGTTTTTCGAGTACTGCTTCATGATTCCCGCCAACCGCCTGGGCAATGCGGGAGGCCTTAACGTGGCCCAGCTCAAGATCATGCAGGAGGTGATCACCCTGTGCGTGTTCATCCCCTTCGCCCTGTTCTACATCGGGGAGAAATGGAAGTGGGACTACCTGTGGGCTTTTTTATGCGTGCTGGGGGCCGTTTTCTTTGTCAATAGGGAGCGTTTGCTCGGGTGACAGACTTTTTTCGTTCGCATTCCTCTTTCAGGGTGGTCTTACCATTTAGAAAGATGAATATGAAAATAATACCTATTCTTGCAGCAGCAGCCGTAGCCGTCCTGGCCGCAGGCTGCCACCATCGCCATAATAATAATGATTATTACCGCCCCGGTCCGTCGCACCATTATAACCATAATGATTATAACAACGGCTGGCATCACGGGCAGAACAGGCCGGGTCCCAAGCCCCGCCCGCATTACGTGACCGCCAATCAGGCTTCCTATCCCCGCCTGTACCAGCTCATGTAGTTTTTGCGGTTCCGCAGGAACGCCGCCGCTTGCGGAAAAGGGCAGCGTAAACCATGGAGCGGCGTTGGCGGGAAGGGCGTGTGAAGGGACGCAGTTTTGGCATGCCGTTCCCTGCGTGGCACGGATACCACCTCCGGGCCGCCCGCTTCCCGGTACCGGCACGGGCTCCGGAGGGCCCTTTGCCGGGCCTGATGCTTCGCGCACAGGATATAAGCTTGAAAAGGCGCGGTGCCCCCGGCACTCTATGCGCCAGATCAATGACTATAGATGAGCAATTAGACATATTGATGGGCGGTACCGCCGTCGTGATCAGCCGTGAAGAGTTGAAGGAGCGCCTCAAGCTGGGCCGTCCCCTGCGCGTGAAGCTGGGGGTGGACCCCACCGCGCCGGATATTCACCTGGGCCATACCGTGGCTATTGAAAAACTGCGCCAGTTCCAGGAACTGGGCCACCAGGCCATTTTGCTCATCGGGGATTTCACGGCCACCATCGGGGATCCCTCCGGCCGTTCCGTCACGCGGCCCCCTCTTTCCCGTGAACAGGTGCTGGAGAATGCGGAGACGTACACCAAGCAGGCGTTCAAGATTCTGGACCGGGACAGGACGGAGATCGTCTACAACGGGGACTGGTTCCGCAAGATGACGTATGAGGAAGTGCTGAAGCTCAATTCCCGCGTGACCATGCAGCAAATGCTGGCCCGGGAGGATTTCAAGGCCCGCGTGGAGGGCGGCAAGGAGGTGCGCCTGCACGAAATGCAGTACCCGATCATGCAGGGCTGGGATTCCGTAGAAATCCGGTCGGACGTGGAACTGGGCGGCACGGACCAGCTTTTCAACATCCTGGTAGGGCGCGACCTCCAGAAGGAGGAGGGCATGCTGCCCCAGATCGCCATGACGATGCCCCTGCTGGAAGGCCTGGACGGCGTGCGCAAGATGTCCAAGTCCTACGGGAATTACGTGGGCGTGGACGAAGCGCCGGAAATGATGTTCGGCAAGATGATGAGCGCCAGCGACGAGCTGATGGACCGCTATTACCAGGTGCTGCTGGGCGAGAAGCGGGACATGGGTCTGCACCCGATGGAAGCCAAGAAGCTGCTGGCCTGGAAGATTACGGCCCGCTATCACGACTCCGCCGCCGCGGACGCCGCCCGCGCGGACTGGGAAACCCGTTTCTCCAAGAGGGACCTGGCCGCCGCGGATTTGCCGGAAGTGGAAATCGCCTCCCTGCCTGCCGGCATGAATGCGCTGGCCCTGGTGGCCTTCCTTTTTGAGAACGTTTTCCAGGTGAAGAAGTCCAACGGCGTTTTGCGCAAGGAGCATTTCACGCCCGGCGCCATCCAGTTGAACGACGCCAAGGTGACGGACCCCGCCGCCGTGCCGGAGCTGGCCCCCGGCAGCGTTCTGCGCCTGAGCAAGAAGCACGCCGTGCGCTTCAAGTAGGGAGCCGGAAACGGCATTCACCTTTCTTCCTTCCTCCATGCTGGGATTCCTTTCCAAATTGGACCGCTTTACCGTCGGCCTCATCGTCAGCGTGAGCGCGGGGATTCTGATTCCCTGTTCCGGCGTGTGGGATACGGTGTTCAGCCGCTTGAGCGATGCGGCCATCATCCTGCTCTTTTTCCTGTACGGGGCCAAGCTTTCCCGCCGCTCCGTGTGGGAGGGGCTGATGCACTGGCGCCTCCAGGGCCTGGTGGCTGCAAGCACCTTCGTGATTTTCCCCCTGCTGGGCATTCTGAGCATGCCGCTGTGGAACAGCGTGCTGGGGCCGGATTTGTGCATGGGCATGCTGTACGTGTGCATGCTGCCTTCCACGGTGCAGTCCAGCATAGCGTTCACCTCCATGGCGGGCGGGAACGTGGCCGCGGCCATCTGCTCCGCCTCCGTTTCCAGTCTGCTGGGAGTGTTCCTCACGCCTCTGCTGGTGGGGCTGGTGTGGTCCCGCGGAGGGGAGGGAGGCGTGGATTTTTCCACCTTCCTGAACATCTGCTATATTATTCTGGTGCCCTTTGTGACCGGGCAGGTTGCCCAGCGCTGGATCGGCAAATGGGTGGTCACGCACCGGAACATTACTTCCTGGACGGACCACAGCACGATCTGGCTGGTGATTTACACGGCGTTCAGCCATGCGATGATTAACGGCGTGTGGAAGAACCTGCCCTGGCTCTCCCTGGTGGAGGTGCTTGTCTTCTGCGGCATTCTGCTGGCCGCGGCCCTGTGGCTGACGGCCTTCCTTTCCCGCAAGTTGCATTTCTCCCGGGAGGACCGCATCGCGATTATTTTCTGCGGCTCCAAGAAGAGCCTGGCCACCGGCATCCCGATGATGAACGTGATTTTTGCCGGAGCGCCCATCGGGCTGCTGGTGATTCCCATCATGGTTTTCCACCAGCTCCAGCTGATGGTCTGTTCCTTCCTGGCCCGGAAGTGGGCGAAGGACGTGGGAAAGGGAGACAAGCTGTAAGGCAGCCTCCGCTTGCCGGTCAATGCCCGGCCAGGCGCAGGACTCCGTCGCACTGCATGTCCCGGCCAGGAACGACTACATGGCTGCCGTAGGAGGGGATTTTGGCCGTGACGGGCTTGTTGCGGAATTTGGACATGAACCGCTGGAAGGGCTCCATGTCCTCCGGGATGATCTTCACTTCCGTATAGGCGGGGTTGGACGGCATGTCCGTGATTTCCACCCGGAAGGAGCCTACGCCGTTGCCGTCCGGCGTGTAGAATTCCAGGGATTCCTCCGGGGTGGAGGGGTGCATGAAGAACAGGAAGAGCATGATGCCCAGGGCCGCCAGGGTGACGACGGTCAGCGGAATGTTTTTTCTGAGGGGACTGATGTGCATGCCTGCTTTTCCTTTCTTCCATAAGATTATGGGTTTTACTGGGACGTGTCAACCCCTCCGGAGGAAAGCCATGACGCGGAGCCGCTCCATGTTCTTTTGGCGGAACGGGTTCCGGCGGAGCAAGGGTGGACGGAAAAAGGATTGCGTCCGCGGGACAATGTGGTAGCTTGTGCGGACAAAGGGAGCCCTATGACCGTGCCCGTAAAGATACTGTCCGTATTGACAGGACTGAGCCTGGCCGGAAGCGTTCAGGCGCGCATCTGGACGAATGACCGGGGCGCTACCGTCGTAGCCGTGCTGGTGGCCGTCCGTGATGCGGAGGTGGACCTGAAGCTTCAGGACGGCCGGATAGTAGCCGTTCCCAAGAACGTTTTTTCCGGCGCCGACCAGGCGTATATCCTGGAATGGGTGAAGTCCGGCGGCACGCTTCCGGATACGGATGTGGGGGCGGAGAACCCTCCGGCGCAGGGTGCGTCCGGCGGACGTTACGTTCCCCTGGAGCCGAATTGGGACGCTCCGTGGCCGGAAAGGGCGGCCGCGCCCGGCTATCTGCTGGTGAAGGCCGTGCAGGAGACGGATGAGCTGAGCGTGTATGAAACGGACCATTTCGTCATTGAGTCCCCCGGAAAATTGCCGGAAACGGAACGCATGGCCCTGGCGCGGCGTTTTGAAACCATTCTGTCCGCCCTGGCGGCCGTTCCCATGAATCTGGCGGTGGCCCGCCGCCCCTCCCGCAAGTATCTGGTGAGGGTATGTTTTCAGGAAGAGGATTTCAACAAGGCGCCGGGCCTGCGGAACGGGAGGCTCAAGTTTTCCCCCACCAGTTTTACGGCCCTGCTGCTGCGGGATAAAAAGGGAAAGCCGCTGAAGCTGGACGCGGTGGATCCGCGCTTTGCCGTCACCCACTGGGTGGCGCAGTCCATGGACCTGGAACACTGGCTGGTGGACGGTTTTTCCGCGTACATGGCTTTTCTTCCCATGGAGAAGGAGGCGATGGTATTCCGGAAGCTTCCGGGAAGGCTGGCTGCCATGCTTCCCCGCGCCGTGCGCACGGGCAGGGAGCCGCTGCCTGCCCTGGCGGACCTGCTGGCGCGGGATTCCGTTCATTCCGCCGCAGGCCATGGCCTCCCTTCAAAGGGGGACGCGTCCCGGTACTGGGCCGATCTGTTATGGACGGTGTACTGGTGCCATCTGGAAGGGGACGGCAAGGCGGAACGCCTCAGGCGTTACCTGGAAGCCTGGGATGCGGAGGACGTCAACGGGGCGCACGCCGTTCTGCTGGACGGGAAGGCTCCGGAAGAGGTGGAGCGGGAAATGGCCGCAGCCTGGAAAAAACTGGGCGTGAAGCTGAAGTTTTCACCGTCCGCCCCTTCCGCTGCGGACGGGAAAAAGGCGGCGGAGAAATGACGGAAGGAGGGGTGGAAAAGCCTCCGGTTTCCGGAAAATCCGGAGCGCACCGGGTCAGATGGTGCCGTTGAGCTTTCTGCCTATCCAGAACAGGGTGAGCAGGAAGAGAAGGGCCGCGAGCGTGTACGGGCTGCACCAGAGCAGGATGCGCGTTTCCATGGGCGGCGGCACGGGCAGCTCCTTGATTTCCTTGATGAGCTGCTGTATTTCTTCCGCCTTCACCATGCGTCCGCGCGTGATGGAGGTCATTTCCTCCATCAGGGCGGTATTGACGGGCTGGCCGGTTTTTTCCAGCGTCTCGCCCATGGTGATGACCGGGAGCGTGACGGATTTGTCCGGTTCCGCGGAGGATGAAGCGGTCAGCTTCCAGGTGCCGGGGCGGTTGATTTTGACGGAGGCGGTGAAAGAACCCCAGGTGTGGTCCATGTTGTCCATCTGCACGCGGCTGGCGGTGCCTTCCGGGGCGGTGATGTCCAGGAAGACTTCCCCGTTCTGGAGAGGCGCCCCCAGTTTGTCGGAGACCATGGCGTTGACGGTCAGCGTATCCCCCAGGCGGGGGCGTTCCGGGTTGGGAATCAGGCGGATTCTTTCCCCGGCGGCCATATTGCGCTGGTAACTCATCCAGCGGGCCACCTGGCTCCAGAAGCGGTAGTGGTATTTGTCCTCCACGCCGCGCCGCCAGCGCCAGGCGGAGTCCGTCCCCATGAAGAGGACTTTTCCGTTGCCGTAGGACTGGGTGACGATGAGGGGAATGCGGCCGTAGGCGTTTTTGTCCGCCGCATGCACGGCCAGGACGGTGGTTCCGGCCTTGGGCCGTTCCACCGGGGCGTACCAGTTGAAGCCCGGCAGGTTGCGCCACACTTCCTCGTTTTCACCCTCCGTATCCGCCAGCATGGTAAGGAGGGAGCCGCGCCCCTCCGGCGTCAGGATGAGGGGGGAGGGGGCTGGCTGGGTGGTTCCCTCCGGCTTGGCGGTGAGGAACGTGACGGGCATCAGGTCTCCCAGCTCGGATTTTAGGAGTTCCATCTGCTTGCCCTGGTAGCCGGGCAGGAAGACGATGCCGCTGGCCTGGTTTTTCACCATGCCCTTGAGCAGGGCGGCCTGTTCCTCCGTCAGCCCCTTGGGGCCCAGCCCCACGTCTCCGATGAAGATGACGTCATACTGGGCCAGGTCTTCCATCCTGTCCGGGAATTTGACCAGGTAGCCGGGGCCTTCCCCCATTTCCTCCAGCCCCGGGTGAAAGAGCAGGGTATGCACGTCCACGCCCGGGTCGCGGTACAGGGCGTTCCGGATGAAGCGGTACTCCCAGCGCGGCAGCGTGTCGATCACCAGCACCTTGATGGATTCCCTCCTGCCGGCGATGCTGAAGGAGGAGGCGTTGTTGTTGTGCATCCGTTCCTGGGGCTGGACGGGGAGCTTGAGCTCCAGCGTTTCCGCCCCTTCCTTTTCTATCTTCCACAGGACGGCGTCGGACACTTCCCCCTGGGCCGGAATGGTGACCGTGCGGGTGACGGTTTTTCCGGTGTCCCTGGAGGCCAGGGTGAGCGTGGTGCGCGTTTCCTTGCCCAGCGTGCTTTTAATGGTGAAGGGGATCTGCACCGTCTCCCCGATGATGCCGTAGGTGGGGGCTTTCACGTCCTGGAGGGCCAGGTCGGGCAGGGGGTACGGACTGCCGGCGGGAATGATGAAGAGGGGAATGCCCCTGGTGCGCATGCGCTGGGCCTGCGTCAGCACGGAGGAGGAGGCGTTGTGGCCGCCGTCCGTGAACATGATGACCGCCCGCAGGTTGTCCGAGGATTGCATGGCGTCCTCCAGCGGCTTGGCCAGGTCCGTGCAGGCCATGGCGTAATCCGGGGAATCCGGCGGAGGGGGGGAGCCGAAGGCGGCGGATTCCACCACGTGCGTGTCTTTCAGGGATTCCGTGCTGTTGCCCTTGATCAGCTCCTGCGCGTAGGCCGTGCGGGTAACGACGTGCTGGGGGGTGATTTCCACGTCCTGCGTTTCCATGGAGCCGGAGCGGTCCTCCAGGATGGAGACCTTGGGCTTCTCCTGCGGGGCTGAGGTGACGACCCATTCCGGCTGGAAGAGCAGGAAGCAGATGGCCCCCAGAATCACCAGGCGCAGGAGTTCCAGCTTGAACGTCAGCGGACGGCGGTTGCGTTTGCAGGCGGTGCGGCTCATCCAGACGCCGGCCGCCATGACCAGGACGGCCAGGAGGACGCTTAAAGCGGTAGGTTGAAGGCTCAGGCTCATGGGCGGATGGTGGGGGAGGGGCGTTTGGCCGTGTGCCTGGGCAGGCACAGGAAAGCTTCCAGCAACAGGCAGGCGAGGGAAATGATGAGAAAGAGTTTCCAGGCCTCCTGCACCAGGGAGGGCGTTTCCGCCGTGCTCTGCATGGAGCTGATGGAGGCCTCCGGCAGAAGGAGGCGGAGCTTTTCATCCGTAATCTGGTCCGGATTGTCTTCCGACCAGGGGCGGTTCACGGCATAGGTCTGCGCTCCCAGGCGGTACACGCCTGCCGTGTCCGCCGGAGAGCCGGAGGGGTGGCTGCCCTGGGCGTTGTCCATGCGCACGGGGATGTCCGTGGCGGATTGCGGCAGGGCCGGGTCATTCACCCGGAGGGAGATGGAAGTGGAGAAGCGTTCCGCCCCGCGGTCCGCCATGCGCTGGAGCAGGGGGAGCAGCAGGTGGCCGTCCGCCAGGTTGGACCAGGAATATCTGGGCAGAGTCCCCAGGAACAGGGCGGAACCCGTTCCGGCCCTGACCTGGGCCAGGGCGCAGGTGCCGTCATCCCAGGAGGCCAGGGTGCGGTATTTGCCCAGCAGGGGCTTCCGGCGCACGGCGCGGAGCCGGTTGGCGGGAATGGCCGCCTGGTCGGAACCGTCCCGGAGGAAGCCGCGCTGGCGGTCCCATGTTTCCAGGCGGTAGTACTCCTCGGGCGGGGCCGTTTCCATCGCTCCCCAGGAGACGCCCAGGAACGGATGCCGCGTGCCGTGGGCCGTATCGTCCGGCAGGAAGAGGACGATTCCCCCTTCTTCAATAAAGGCCAGTAGCTTTTCTTCCATTTCCGCGCGCGGCGGCGGTCCGTACCAGGCGACCATGGACTGGGAGGCCAGAGCGGCCTGCGCCGCCCGCGTGTTGCCGGGCATCGTGGCCTTCCTGTTGGGCAGGCCGGGAGGGGCGGACATCAGGGAGAGGGTTTTCCCCACTTCTCCGGAAGGGCCGCAGATCAGGATGTTGGCGAGGGGTCGGGGGGCGAAGGTGAAGAAGGAAATGTCATCCCTGGTGAAGTCGTCATGAGGCAGGGAAACGAAGCCGAAGCCGGATTCCTTCCCCTGCGGCAGCGGAATTTCCTTCCTGATGGCGGTGCTTTCCCCGGCCAGTTGCAGCGTGGCGGAGGCGGCGGCATTATCCACGGAAAGGTGTACCGGCACGTCCTCCGGCTGGTTGGGGTTGAAACCCTGGCGCAGCACCTCCAGGTCCAGCACCAGCCTGCCGTTGCTCACCTGGGCCTGCCTGACCCTGATGCCGCGGTTGCTTTCCGGCCTGTCGCGGAGGGCCATGATGCGGATGGAGGGGGGAATGGCCAGAGCGGCCAGCCGCTGGCGCACGCCGGGCCAGAGGGGGGAATCCGGCCTCCAGGAGGAGGCCTGCATGTCTGAGGCAATCCAGATTTCCGTCTTTCCGGAACCGGACTCCTCCAGATACGGGATGGCTTTTTGCAGCAGGGCCGGAATGTCTGCGCCGCCGTCCGTGGTTTTGCTGACGGTCAGGTCCGCCAGGGCTTCCGGGGCGGGAATCTGGGTGACGGTTCCGGTGGCGGAATCAAGCAGGGACAGGCGGCAGTGGCCAAGCTGCGCAAAGGTGGATTCCACCAGCGGCGGGATGGCGTCCCGCAGGGAGTTGGTTTTGTCCGGCCGTGCGTCCATGGAGGCGGAACGGTCCAGAACCAGCAGGACTTCATTCAGTCCGGAACTCCCCCAGCCGAAGAAGCTGCTGAGCAGGGGCCGCGCAAAGGCCGTCACCAGCGCCGCCACGGCCAGGACGCGCAACGCCAGAATCAGGTAGTGCAGCAGTTTTTTCGTCCCGCGGGTTTCCCTGGCGGCGCGGAGCAGGAATTCCATGGCCGCCCAATGGACGGAGCGGTGCCGCCACCTGTTGACCAGGTGAATGATGATGGGAATGGAGGCTGCAAAGAGGGCCCATAGCAGCCAGGGAGAGGTGAAGGACATGGGAGGATAGGGGTAGTTGGGGATTCAGGCCTGGTTGTCAGGTAGAGGGCGGGTCGGGCAGCAGCTGGCGGAGGATATGCAGGGTCATTTCTCCGGTTTGCTTGAAGGATTTCTCACCCAGAATGCCTATGTTGTCCTTGGACGTGTGCCACCAGTTGCCGTCCTGAAAATCGTCGATGATGTTCAGCGTATCCATGCCGAGGTCCATGAAGGGGACGTGGTCGTCCAGAATGGCGTAGCCGGAGACCCCCCATTCCTCCGGTGAATAGCCCAGTTCACGAATGGCGCGGGAATAAACCCGGTACATGGACTGGGGCGTCATGACCGGGATGCGTATCTTTTTTCCCTGCCGCCCCACCATGTCCAGGTTGATCATCCACTTGGGCAGCGGCTTCCGCATGGCGGCGGCATAGTGCTTGGAGCCGTACAGGCCGTCGTCACTGTCCATGTGTTCCGCAAAGCTCTCTTCTCCGTCAAAAAACACCAGCTCCAATTCCCCGGCGCGCGCGGGTTCCCCGGCCAGGATGCGGGCCGTTTCCAGAATGGCCGCTGCGCCGGAAGCCCCGTCATTGGCCCCGGTGAAGCCGGCAATGCCCTGCTTGGTGTCGATATGGCAGGTCAGCAGTCCCCGGACCGGAGCCTGGAAATCCGGCGCCTTGCCAAACCGGGCCCGCAGGTTGACGAACTGGATGGGGCCCTTGGACGTTTCCTGTTCAAAGGATTGCTCCTGGCAGGTCCAGCCGTGTTTGGCCAGTTCCTTCTTCAGGTAGTCCAGTTGCTGGCGGTAGCCTGGAGTGCCGGAACCCCGGTCCCCCATCTCCGTCATCCGGGCGGCGTGGAACATGGCGTTTCCTCCGTTGAAGTGGGTTGTTTCCTGGAGCCGGGCGGGAATGGTTTCCGCACCCGGAAGGGGCGTTTCCACGGGATTTCCGCACTGCATCAGCAGGGCCGTGAGCAGGATGAGTCCGATGCGGGGCGTCATGGGAAAAAGACGGAGTGGAAGGTTTACTTGGAAGCGGACCATTCATCCTGGCCCAGAAGTTCAAGAATGCGGACGAATTCGGCCTTGCTGGAAAAGGTGATCTCAATGGAGCCCCGGCTTCCCTGTCCGGAAATATTTACCGGCGTGCCGAATTGTTTGGCGAGCACGCTGGAAATCTTCTTGTACTGCGGGGAGGAGGGCTTTCTGGCGGGAGCCGCCGGTTCCGGAGGATTGAGAAGCTTCTGGATGGCTTTCTCCGTCTGGCGCACGGTGTAGCCCTTGTTGACGATGTCGCGCCCGAGCTGGATTTGCTGGTCCTGGTTCTTGAGGGACAGGAGCACCTTGGCATGTCCCACGCTGATGAAGGCGTTGCCCAGCATGTCCTGGACCGCCTGGGGAAGATCCAGAAGCCGCATGCTGTTGGCTACGGCGGCGCGGGATTTGCCTACCCGCTTGGCGATGTCCCCCTGCTTCATGCGGAATTCCGTTTTCAGGCGCATGTAGCCGGAGGCCTCTTCCAGCGGGCTGAGGTTTTCACGCTGGAGGTTTTCAATCAGCGCCAGCTCCAGCACGTCCTTGTCGGAAGCCTTCCGGATGATGGCGGGCACGGTGGACAGGCCCAGGATGCCGGAAGCGCGCCAGCGCCTTTCCCCGGCAATGAGCTCATACTTGCCGCTTTCCGTTTTCCGGACGATCAGCGGCTGGATGATGCCGTGCTCCTTGATGGAGTCCACCAGCTCCGCCAGTTGTTCCGGGGTAAAGATGGCGCGCGGCTGGAGGGAGCTGGGAATAATGGAGGCATGGGATAATTGATGCACAACGTCTCCCGCCTGGGGAGCCGCCAAGGATTCACGAGACAGATTTTGATTGATAAGGGCGTCAAAGCCTTTCCCCAGAGCCGGTTTTGCCATAGCAGGGAAGAAACTAGCATGAACCGGTTCCGTTTTCAACAGGGTATTTGTTATCCGCAGCGGAAATTCCCGCTTGTGCGGCCGGTTTCATCCTCCATGTTCCCGGACGTGTCAGGCGTGTTGCGCCCCACCCCGCGGGCAGGTCAAAGATGGCGGTGCCTTGAACGGCCCGCTGCCGCCGCGCTGGTTTCCGGCAGGCTGCGGATATCCTGTCCCGTGCAGGGCAGGGGGCGTTTCAAGGCCATGAACCAACAAATGAACGAGATGAACAGCAATGAACAATCCTGCCATGGCGCGGGCTTTCCCTGCGGAACCGCTGCGGCGCAGCGCGCACCTGAATTCCTTGAACCCCTTGCCCCCGCCCGCCGATGAAGCTCAATCTGACGGAAGAACAAAAGAAAGCCGCTCTGGAAGCGGGAAAGCAGGGCATGAAAAACGCCTATGAGAAAAGCAAGTACCGGCCCGGATTGACGTGGTGGGAACGCCTCCTGTGGGTGGTCCTGGCGGGAGCGGCCTATGCGGCGTCCTCCCTCCTTTCCGGCTGCGGGCATACCATAGACGTGACTGCGGAGCGGACGGAGATATGCAGGGATGGCGCCTGCCTGGTGCTGGAACCGGGGCGCCTGTCCTATTCCCAGGCCCAGCCGGAGACGGAGGTACAGCCTGTGATCCAGAGAATCCGGAAAGGCAAATGATTCCGTGCCGTCCGGTCCGCAACCTGCCGGGACAAGCGGTTCTGCATGAGCTGTCCCGGCGGGAATTGCGGAAGTGAATGGCCTGTGGCGAAAGGGGGATGGCATGAACGCTTTATCAGCCGCCGCCGCCTATTATCTGGCTGCGGGCAGGAGGGAAGAAGAGATGGATGAGGATGGGCGCTGCCAGGATGTCTATGTCCGTACCCCGGAGCTTGTCCTGATGGCGCGCCGGGTGGATTCCTCCGCTCCTTTCGGCAGGATTATCGATGTCCGCTGCCGGTTTGAACCGGAACGGTGCGACGCCTGGCATCTCCATTTTCTGGCGGGAGAGGTGCGGGAACTGTTGACTTATGAACGGGAAATTCTTTCCCTGCCATGGATTCTGACCCAGCATGGCAAGCGCGGGGACGGGCGGCTGATGAAGTTGTCTTCTTCCCGGTTCTGCCGCCTGCTGGCGGCGTCTGCGGTTGCCGGACCGCTCTCCTGACCCTGTTGAAGAAACGGAAGCATCCATGCGGAAAACCGCATGGATGCTTTTGTTGCATGCTGGAGGACGCCCTGATGAAAGCATTCTAGGCATTCAAAGGCGCCGGCCGTTTCCCGGTTCGCGGCATTTCTGGTGAAAGTCCTGCTAGGCCAGGGCGGCGGCGAACTCGTAGGCATTTTTACAACGGTTCCGCCAGCCATTACCGAAGGTGCTGAACTGCCTGCATGAACAATAAAACGACTCGCGTCGCTCGTAAAGGCTGTCAAGGAGTTTGCGTTCTCCGGATTCTGCAAGAACGGTTTGCAGCGTTTGCCGGGTTTGTTTTCCGGGAATGCCGTCCACGGCAATTCCGGCGCCGTGGTCGTTCAAGGCTCGCTGCAATATCTTCCCGGTGTTCTTGCTGCCGGAATTGAAATAATGGTCCCGCAGGAAGAACTCAATGCCCGGATGGGCGTCAGAACCAATCCAGGAACGGACGGCGGCGGTATTGTCCAGAATATATTGAAGACAGCCTTCCCAGGCTTCTTCCTGTTTTCCGGCGTCAAGCAAGGCTTTGAGGCGGTTGAATACGGCGGGTTCAAAGCCGTCGCAGATGCCGCAGATTTCCCACTTGCCGCCCTTGTCAGCGGCAGGAAGGCGGGAAACGCGCAGGGAGGCCGGCCCGGTGACGCGATCGTCTTCAAAGCGGAGAATGGCCGCAGCCATCTTTTTTTCTGTAGTATTCATAGGTTCCAATAATGGTGGAGGTTCGGCGGACCTGCAATGAATGCGTCTTCAAGGGGGGAATGGCTTTTTGACCTGCCGTTTTCCATCAATGAACGGTCCGCCGCTTGAGCTGCATGCACGGCTGCCGGGGATAAATGAGGCGTCTCCGGAGCGGTTTGATGCGTCCCTGTATGGGGGTGCCGTTCTTTCCCCGGCGGCGCTGGGCCCTTTATTCCTAGGCTATTCATGAACCATTGAAAACAAAAAGCATAACGCCTGAAATTCACAAAACCCGGTGAGGGATAGTGATTCCTTCCATTTCCGGAGATTGGCGGCATTAAAGACGCCGTGGAATCGTTTCCGGATATTCCCCGGACTCTGGGAGCCATTCAGGAAAGTGGCGCTCCTCTCCGAAGCATGGCACAGGGGGTTTCCGCGACTGCTTCGGTGCACCCGGAATTTATTATGCGCAAAAAGGATGATTAAGTCTTGCGTCCCGTTGGGAATGGTGCCACTGTCAAAGGACTTTACGTTAGGATACTTCGCCCCTTGGCCTCTGTGCCAGGGGGCTTTTTTATGAATGCGGCCCGTCGTGTTCCGGATACTGCGGGCAGTATGAACTCCTGGCTCCGTTTCCGGTTCAGGATGGGCGTAACCGGAAACGGCATGCCGCGCATTCCCGTTTCAGGACAAATCCGGAGGGAACGGCCTTTTCCGTTTTGACGTGCGGCCTGACGTGGGACTGGGTTCTCCCTGGCAAGAAAAAGAAAACCCCTCAAGCGGTGAACTTGAGGGGTTTATAATGGAGCCGCTTGTCAGATTTGAACTGACGACCGTCCGCTTACAAGGCGGGTGCTCTACCACTGAGCTAAAGCGGCGTGGTGAATGAGGTGGCCCATATCTACAGAAGATGGCCCATGGTGGCAAGCCGAAAATGGGGTGGCAGGCATGGCGCGCCTCATTTTAACCGCTTCAGGAGTCAAACAGGGAGCCCTGCTCCAGTGCCGGTCCGGCAGGAGGTTCCTCCGGTCCGGGAGATGTTCCGGCCTGCGGCGTCTCCGTATCCGGAACGGACGTGTTTTCCGCCTGTTCCGTGGCAGCGGAAGGGGAGGGCGTTTCTTCCTCCGTTTCCTCGTCTCCGGTTTTCGCCGGGGGCATGATGCGGGAGACGCGCTCCACCGGATGTTTGGTAATGATGTTGCCTTGGACCCCGCGGTTTTTAATCCTCAGGTCCGCGAAGTGGAAGGGCCTGACCAGGTTGCGGAGCTTCAGCACGGCCTTCAGATAGACGTTCACGCTGATCTGGGAGCTGTTTTCCTCCGTTTCATGCACGGAGAAGTGGAAGATGCGCGTTCCCTTCGCGCCGCGGGTGAGCGGGTATTCCTTGTCCCTGGTGAAACCGCCTATGCGGAAGCGCTTGGCGTACACGGGGCCGTCCCTTCCGTCCCGGTAGATCAGGTTGAACACGGGGTCATCATCCTTCTTGATGACGGAAATATAAAGGGGGTTTTTACCGGCGAAGAATTTGTCCTGAATCCGCACGATCTTGAGCACGCCCGTGCTGTCGATGACCAGCACGTCGTCCAGCGTGGAGCATTTGCAGACGGGGTTTCCCTTCTTGACGCCGTACCCGGCGAAGCCTTCTTCGTCAATATACAGCGTTTCATTGGCCACGGCCACCTGGGCGCGGTCCACGGAGCCGAAGGAGGAGATTTCCGTTTTCCTGGGATAGGCTGCGCCGTACTTCTTGCGCAGGGCTTCAAACCAGCGGATGGTGAATTTGGTGAGCTGGCTGAGATTCTTCTGCGTCTGTTCAATGTCCGCTTCAAGCTGCCGGATGTGCTGGTCCGCCTTGAACGCGTCAAACTTGGAGATGCGCTTGATTTTAATTTCCGTCAGCCGCACCAGGTCGTCCCTGGTGATGGGCGCGCGCAGCTGGGCGGCAAACGGCTGCAATTCCCGGTCAATGGTGCCGAGGACTTCCTCCCACGTCTCGGAATCTTCAATGGAGAGGTAAATGCGGTTTTCAATGAAAATCTTTTCCAGGCTTGCCTGGTGCCATGCCTCGTTCAGTTCCTTGAGGCGTATTTCCTGTTCCTGGCGCAGGATTTCCCTGGTGGAGTCCGTGTTGTAGCGCAGGATGTCGCTCACGCACATGAACCGGGGCTTTTCCTCCACGATGACGCAGGCGTTCGGGGAGATGCTGACCTCGCAGGCGGAGAAGGCGAACAGGGCTTTCCTGGTCTGCTCCGGGTCCACTCCGGCCGGGAGATGCACCAGGATGTCCACGTGCTGGGCCGTATTGTCCTCGATGCGGGCTATTTTGATCTTCCCCTTTTCCGCGGCGGAGACGATGGTATCAATCAGGATTTCCGTGGTGACCCCGAACGGAATTTCCGTGATGCGGAGAAGCTTCTTCGATTCCGTGAGGATGCGCGCCCGGATGCGGACGCGCCCTGTGCCGCGTTCCCCGTCCCGGTAGTTGGTGGCGTCCATCACGCCTCCGGTCGGGAAGTCCGGCAGAAGCTGGAAGGGCTGGCCGCGCAAGTGCGCGATGGAGGCTTCAATCAGTTCGTTGAAATTGTGGGGAAGAATTTTGCTGGAAAGGCCTACGGCAATGCCTTCCGCTCCCTGGGCGAGGAGCAGGGGGAATTTGACGGGAAGGCTGACCGGCTCCTTGTTCCTGCCGTCATAGGAAAGCTGCCATTCCGTGACCTTGGGGCTGAAGACGACCTCACGGGCGAAGGAGGTGAAGCGCGCTTCAATGTAGCGGGAGGCCGCCGCGGGATCCCCGGTCAGGATGTTGCCCCAGTTCCCCTGCGTGTCAATGAGCAGCCCTTTCTGTCCCAGCCCCACCAGCGCGTCCGCAATGGAGCGGTCGCCGTGCGGGTGGAATTTCATCGTGTCCCCCACGATGTTCGCCACTTTACTATAGCGCCCGTCGTCCAGCCGGTCCATGGCGTGCAGGATGCGGCGCTGCACGGGCTTGAACCCGTCATTGATCTTGGGTACGGCCCGTTCCAGGATGACGTACGAGGCGTAATCCAGAAAGTAGTCGGCATACATGCCTTCCACGGACTGGCTCGCGGGAGCAATGTGGGCGGGTTGAGTCACGGGCGCAAATATTAAAGGAATTGTTCCGGAGGGGCAAGTGCGATCTCCGGAAAGAAAATAACCGGCCTTCCGTTAAGGAAAGCCGGTTACCGGAAAAAGGAATGGCTAAACGCAATCAGGCCTGTTTGGCCGTAAGTCTGTTTTTGAGTTCCTCCGCTTCGGCGCGCAGGGTGTCGAGCTTGGTTGTCTGGGCTTCAAGGTCGGCGATTTCTTCCAGGACTGCTGCCAGGCGGCGCAGGTCCGCGGGCTGGGCCGCAGCGAGAGGCTGAGCTTTGGGAGCGGCTGTATTTTTGGTGCCGGGCTTGCGGCCGCGCTTGGCCTTGGTGGCCTTCATCCAGCTTGAAATGGTTACCGTGCTGATGCCGAAGCGTTCAGCGGCTTCCTTCTGGGCGCCTCTTTTGTTCTGAGTTTTCCGTTCAGCGATGAAGTCAAGAACGGATTGTTTTTCTTCAGGCGTATAGCGCCTCTTGTTTTTGGTGCTGTCGTTGGAGTTCATGATATTGACGAGTGGCTATTTGTTTAATCAAAGGTCCGTAGGGTAGCAAGCAAAAAGAGCAAGTATTTTGACATAATTTAAAAGACTGTTTAAATATAGGGGGCATATTGTTGACGTTCAGAGGTAATATGCTTATTTTATTCATGATTTTTATTATTTAAAATTTGAATTGTTTAACATTCCGTGCAAGGGCGCTTGCGGGATGTTTAAACGCTTTTTTATTTTCTGCGCCGCATGAAGTCTTTTTCCCTGAATTCCTTGTTGAATCAGGAGTTCCGGAGAATTTCGCGTCCCTTCGTCAGTCCGGATTTTGAGATTGCAGGAGCCGGAGGGATCGTGTAAAATCGCCCCAATCTTCCAGCCATTTTATCATCATGACCGACCAGCCAGAAACCCCGTCTTCTCCAGAGGCTCCCAAATTACGCCGCCGCCTGGTAACGGCAGCCCCTGCGGCAGCGCCCAAAGTAAAGTTTGCTTCCCCCGCCGCGGAAGGCGTGGAAGTTGCCAAACCGCGTTTCCTCACTCCTGAATTGCAGGCCAAGCTGGCCCAGGAACAGGAGGAAGCCGCGCGCCGTGCCGCAGAACAGGCGGAGGCGGACAGGATTGCGGCGGAAAAGGCGGCAGCCGAGCAGGAGGCCGCCCGCATCGCTGCGGAAAAAGAGGCGGCCAGAATAGCCGCCGAGGAGGAAGCCGCCAGAATCAGGGCGGAGCAGGAGGCCGCGGAAGCCGCTCGCATTGCCGCGGAGAAGGAAGCGGCCCGTGTGGCGGCGGAAGAGGAAAGGGCCCGTCTTGCTGCGGAACAGGAGGAAAAGGAAGCCGCTTCCCAACCATTGCCCGGTCCGGCGGTGGATGCCCAGATTCAGGATGCCCTTGCCAAGGTGGCGGAGGCCCAGAAAGCCCTGGCGGACGCGCAGGCCGCTGCCCTGGCGCAGGCCGCCGGCGTGGCTCCCGCTGCCGTTCAGGCGTCTGAACCGGCTGCTCCGGCGTCTGCCGCGGCTTCCACAGGCTCCATTCCCAAATTGAAAGTTTTAAAGACTTCCCCGGCTCCTGCCCCGGCGGAGGAAGCCCCTGCCGCCGCCCCGGCGGAAAGCGCCGTGCCCCGGTTGAAGGTGCTGAAATCCCCTGTGGGGACCGCGCCCGTTCCTTCCGTGGCGTCTGCCGCGGCTTCCCAGCCCGTGGCTGCCGCATCCGTTTCTCCCACCGCCAGCGTTCCTCTTGCGGGCACGGGCGGCATCCAGCCGCCTGCCGGCACGGAAACCACCCGGGAAATGGTCGCCTCCGTGGATAAATCCAAATCCCTGCTGAGGGGCGTCATTTACGGGGTATGCGCCCTGGTGCTTGCCGCTGCCGGGGTAGGAATTTATGCTTGGCATACCAACAGCAAGAAAGACCAGGTGGAAGGGGAAAACGCGCGCCTGAATGCACTGGTGGTGGAAGGCGGCAAACTGGGCCGCAGCCGCCTGTTTGATTCCAAAAATCTCAGCCGTGTTCCGGACGTGAAGGTGGTGCCCAATGCGGAGGACGCCGCCCTGCTCCTAGCCAATGTGAGGGGAGCCAAGGGAAACCGGGAAAACTGGCCCGGCGCCGCCCACCTGGTTTCCATCATGGCCCAGATGGATGACAACATCGCTCGCCAGGTGGTGGAAGACATGAAGAAAAACGTCGGCAGGTACAGCAAGGAGAAATACTCCATGATGGTGACGCTGCTGGCCAAATCTTCCAGCCCCGCCATGCGCGACATGCTGAAAGACCTGTACGCCTCCATCAGTGATAGCAAGAACAAGAAAATTCAGGACAAGCAGGCCGTGGTGCTCAAGTACATGCGCTTTGCCATGAAGCTGGACGACCTGGACGACGTCATGAAGATTCTCCAGCAGAAGGATGCTTCCCAGGATCTGGTTTCCTCCGCCTTCCGCACGGCCCGCTACCTGATTGACGAAGCCCCCCCGGCCAAGCGCATGGCACTCTCTTCCAAGCTGCTCCAGTACCAGAAGAACATGCCGGAGGAAAACGTCAAGGTCCTCTACAAGCTGCTGGCCCGCACCGGCGATCCCAAGGTGCTGGACATGATGGAAAAGAGCTACAAGGAAGACCCCAAGAAGGCGCTCGCCATCATCACCGCCTGGGGGGACTGGAACACGGATGACGCCGTTCCGTACCTGTTCAAGGCGTGGAAGGATGAATCCCTGCATGAACGCGTGCGTTCCCAGGCCCATGATTCCATTCTCCGCGTGCTCTCCGTGGACCGTGACCGGGATGACAACGCCACGCTCAAGCTGTTCGAGCCCTTGATAGCGGACGCCAAGACGAGCGAACGCCGCCAGTTCCTGGTTTCCGCCTTCAAGAGGCTCAGCAACCGCCCCTATGTGATCCGCCTGCTGGGCCGCATCAAGCAGACGGCGGAAGACCACAGGAATGTGGTGGAACCCAAGTTCCAGGCCGCAGAGGAAGCCCTGTTCAAGGCAGAGGACAAATTCAAGGCCAACCCGAACGATGCCGCCGCCAAGGCTGATTATGAAGCCAAGGAAAAAATCTATAATGAGCTGGCCAGCCAGAAAACCGGGGAAGACAAGGTAATTACGGCGGTGGACAAGGCCCTGGAAAAGGTCAGGAAGACGCCTGTGCCCACCAGGAAGGCCGCTTCCTCCGATGACAGGGAGGACGACGAATCTTCCGTCATCAAGACGATTTAAACGGCTTCATCGGCCGTATTCGGAACCGGAGGGAGGACAATCCCTCCGGTTTTTGTATGTAAGGGAATTCCCTTCGCTGCCGGAAACGAGGTTTCCTTGTTCCCGGTACACGATGGGCTCCTCCCTGGGAACAAGTGGCTCTTGCTTCTTGCCAGCGGTGGCAAAAAACGGAAGAAGGAAAGCTCTCTTCCGTTGACTGTGGAGCCAGAGCGAATCCGAAGGCCGGATGGCCTTCGCTCCCAGGAGGGGGGCCAGTAGCGTTGCCGGGAAGGGACGGACTTTCCAGGGGCGTATGGCATTTCCCCGCCATTCCGGCCTGCCGGAAATATTTCCTGCCGCCGTTTTTTCCGCATCCGGCTCTTACAGGAACAGTCCTGTCTGGTACACCAGCGTAGCTGTCAGAAACCCCAGCAGGGTCAATCCACCGAATTGCGCCAGAGCAAACCACCAGGTGCCAGCTTCCCGTTTGGCGACGGTGACGGTGCCGATGCAGGGGAGGGCGATCAGGCAGAACATCATGATGCTGATGCCCTGGAGGGGGGTGTAGCTGGCTTTAAGGCGGGCGTTCAGGGTCTGCTGGGCTGCCGGGCCGGAGTCCCCGTCCTGCACCGCATAGAGAATGCCCATCTGGGTGACGAAGATTTCCTTGGCCGCAAAAGCGCCCAGAAGAGCGGAATTGATCTTCCAGTCAAATCCGGCCACTTGCGTGACGGGTTCCATCCAGTGGCCTATTTGTCCGGCGTAGGAATGTTCCATGGCCGCTGCCGCATTCGGCGCGGTTCCTTCCTCCGGCCTGGGGTAGGTGTTCAGGAACCACAGGATGATGGAGGCCCCCAGAATGAAGGTTCCCGCCTTCCGGACGTACATGAAGGCCCGCGACCACATCAGGGCGCCCACCTTCCGCAGGGAGGGGAGGCGCAGGCGCTTCATGTGGTGGAGAGAGTCCCTCTGGGCGGTCTTGAAGAGCGTGTTTTTCAGGAGCCGGGCGCAGCACAGGGCCAGAAGGACGCCGCTGGCGTAAATCCCGAACAATACGGTGGCCTGCAGGCGGGAGGGAAACAGGGCGGAGACGAACATCATGTAAATCGGCAGGCGACCCGCGCAGCTCATCATGGGCAGGACGGCGATGGTGACCAGGCGGTCGTTGCGCGCTTCAATCCTCCGGGTGGACAGGATGGCGGGAACCGAGCAGCCGAAGCCCAGCAGGAGGGGGGCAAAGCTGCTGCCGTTCAGGCCCATGATTTTCATGATGCGGCTCATGAGGCGGGAGACCCGCATCATATATCCGCTGTTTTCCAGCAGGGTGATGGCTCCGAAGAGCAGCACCACGTTGGGAAGAAAGGCCAGCACGCCGCCTACGCCGCCCACCACGCCTTCCCCCAGCAGGGATTGCAGGCGGGGCCACGGTTCCAGCATGCGGCAGGCCCAGATGCTGAACATCTGCGTGCCTGTCTGGATGAGCCTGACCAGAGGGTCGCCGATGGCGAAGCTCAGGAAGAAAATGATGTAAACGATGCACAGGAAGATAAGGGAACCCCATATCCTGTGCATCAGGACGGCGTCCAGCCTGGTTCTCCACCTGTTGTCCTGCGCCTCTGCCTCCCGTTCCATAAATTACCGGGGAGTAACTTAGAACCTGCGAATTTGACAGGCAAGCTTAAAATCCCGGATTTGCGGGAAGGCGGCCGGGCCGTTTGGCCGGCTTTGAGCCGGTGCCTGTTCCGGATTGTTTCCCAGGGAACTGCGGAAGCCCGGCTTCTGCTAGCGACGCATGGCCGCAAGCCCCTGAATGAACAGAATGGCCGCCGTGCAGCCGAAGACCATGGAGGGCAGGCGCTGGAGCATATATAGCGGGTCCGTGGAGTCGTTCCCGTAAGAGGGGAAGATGAAAGCCATGACCAGTGCAATCAGGGCCAGGCCCCATGCCAACCAGGACACGGCGGGGACGGCAGTGCCGGAGCCAGCGGCAGTGAGCCGGGAGCGGCTTGTTTCCCTGAGGTCGCGCCCATCCGCGTCCCGTCCGGAAGAAGCCGGCTGCTTTTTCTTGACGGGGGGCAGGGATGCCGGTGTTTTTACGGCGTTTTCCGGTTTCTGCCCGGAGGGGGAAGAGGGGGCTTCCCCAAAGGGAAGCCCCGTTTTAACGTGAATCAGTACGCCGCACGCCGTGCAGTGCATGCCGGCTTTTTCATCCAGCCCGGCCGGGTAGGTATACCCGTGCCCGCACAGGGAGCATGTGGCGGATTCTCTCATGATTCAGGCTGAATGGGTGTTAGTCGTCCAGCGGAAGGAGGTCCGCCCTGTCGGCCTTGGTTTCCGGCCTTTGGCGGATTTCCTGGAGCTTGGCTTTCATCTGCTCGCAGATGTCCGGATGCTGGGCTGCTACGTTGTTGAGTTCCTTCGGGTCCTTTTCCAGGTCGAACAGGCTGCCGCCTTCCGGGGACTTGGTCATTTTCGCTCCCAGTCCGTTGATCCCGTCGCGGATGGCTACGCCGGCGGGAATGAACTTCCACTTGCCGTGGCGGATAGCCAGAGCCTTGCCGGTGCTGTTGATGACGTGGTAGTCGCGTCCCTTGGCGGATTTGCCCAGGAGGGCGGGGATCACGTTTTCAGAGTCGCGGAAGGAATTGGCCTTACCGGGTTCCAGAAGCTGTTCCAGGGAGGCGGCCAGGTCCATTTGGTTGAACAGGGCCTTGCTCGTCACTCCGGGTTTGACTACTCCGGGCCATTTGACGATGAACGGAATGCGGGAGCCACCTTCCAGAATGCTGTATTTGCCGGCGCGGAAGGGGCCTGCCGGGGAGTGGGTGGCGTTGTCCCGGACGGCAAAATCCTTGTAGCCGTCGTCCAGCACGGGGCCGTTGTCGCTGGAGAAGATCACCAGGGTGTCCTTTTCCAGTCCGGCTTTTTGTAGGGCTTCCGTGATGCGGCGGACGCAGTCGTCCAGTTCCACGGTAACGTCCCCCCGCACGCCATGCTGGCTCTTGCCCACAAAGCGTTTTTCCGGGCAGCGCGGCACGTGGATGTCATGCGTGGCGAACATCAGGAAGAACGGTTCCTTGGCCTTGGCGCTCTTCTGGATGTATTCAATGGCCTTGTTCGTGATCACATCCGCGTTTTCCTCATCCTTCCACAGGGCGCTCTTGCCGCCCTTCATGAAGCCGATGCGGCCGATGCCGTTGATGATGGCTTGGTTGTGCCCGTGGCTCCACATGAGTTTGAGCTGGTCCTTGTTGTCCTTCCCGTTCGGAAGACCGGGGAAGTTGTGCTGGTAGGACACTTCAATGGGGTCGTTCGGGTCCAGGTTGCGGACGTTGCCGTTTTCCAGAATCACGCAGGGAACGCGGTCGCCCGTGGCGGCGAAGATGAAGCTTTCATCAAAGCCGATTTCGTTAGGGCTGGGGGCGATGTGCTTGTTCCAGTCAATCTTCTTTCCCTTTTCCCCCAGGCCCAGGTGCCACTTGCCCACCATGTAGGTTTTATAGCCGTGGGATTGGAGCATCTTGGGCAGCGTGGGCTTCTTGGTGTCAATAATCAGGGCGGCGTCCCCCGGCAGAATGCCCGTGCCTTCCTTGCGCCAGGGATATTCCCCGGTGAACAGGGCATAGCGGGAGGGAGTGCAGACGGAGGTGGTGGAATAGGCGTCCGTAAAGCGGACGCCCTGCTTGGCAAGCTTGTCAATGGAAGGGGTGGGAATCCCCTTGGCTCCATAACAGCCTACGTCTCCATAGCCGAGGTCGTCAGCGTAAATCATGACGATGGCTTTGGGCGGCTTGACCTGGGGCGTGGTGGCGGCCGGGCAGGCCGCTGCCGCCGCCAGGGCAAGCATCAGGTGTAATGCGGGTTTGTTCATGTTGTCAGGTGTGTGGTGTTGCGGTTGATCAAAAGATGGTTGGAAAAATGCCGGGATTCTGCCGGGGGAAGGGCCGCGCGGTCTTGACTGGCGCTTTTAATGAGGCTCCTCCGGCGGCGGCAGGGGCTCCGTCATGGGGCGCATGCTGGCATTCTGCCAGATGTAACGCTTGTAGAGAACCTTGATGGCGGCCGTCAGCGGGACGGCCAGCAGCGCGCCGATCAGGCCGCCCAGGATAAGCGTCCAGATCAGCACGGAGAACATGACCGTGAGCGGATGAAGCTCCACGGAATCCCCCACGATTTTCGGCTGGATGACCCATCCGTCAAACTGGTTGACGGCCAGGAAGATGCCGGAAACGATCAGCACGTGCTGGAAGTCTCCCCACGTAAACCAGGCCAGCAGGACCGCGGGAATGAAGGCGGTGATGATGCCCAGGTAGGGCACGATGCCCAGCACGCAGACCGCCGCGCCGATGGTGACGGCGTACGGCAGGCCGAGCAGTTTCAGGCAGATGGCGATCAGGATGCCTTCAATGATGCTCACCAGCATCTGGCCGCGGAAGAAGGAAATCAGGTATCCGTTGATTTCCTCCATGGTGTCCACCACGTCCTTTCTGAATTTGGAGGCCTTCAGCGGCAGGATGCTGGGCCATTTCTCCCTGATCTTATCCGCTTCCAGCAGAAAATAAAAGGCGAAAATGGGCGTGATCAGGATGCTCACCATGATGCCTATGGTGCTGTAAAGGGCCCTTCCGCCGGAAGTGAGCCAGCTCATCAGCTTGTCCTGGTAAAAGGAGGAATTGATGGTCATGTACGCCCCCAGTTTTTCCCGGGCGGTCCGGGCGTTTCTCAGGTCGTGGACCTCCGCGTCCGTATAATGGCCGGTATTCAGTTCCCGCAGGCTGGTGCTGTAAACGCTGTCAATGGTGCGGGAGATGAAGGGAATTTCAATGGTGGAGTCAATCAGCTCGGAGGTCTTGTCCCAGAGCTCCATCCGGTTGTCGATCAGCTCATCCGTCTGCCGGATCAGGGGAGGGAGGATAGTGGCGCCGAAGCCCACCAGGACGGCCAGAGCCGCGAACATGACCGTGACCACGGCCCAGGGGCGGGAGAATCTGAAGTGCACCAGCCAGGAGACGATGGGTTCCAGCAGGTAGGCCACCACGGCGGCAATCAGGATGGGCAGGAGCACCGGTTCCAGAAAGCCCAAGAGTTTCACCACTTCAAAGATGACGAAGGCCGCGATGCACAGCATCACCAGGATGGCGACGCCCGTCAGGGCGTACCAGCAGGTCTTTTTCTGGAAGGGTGAGGGAATGCGGCAGTCGCCGGCGGCTTCCTGTGAATCCTGTTGCTGTGCGTCGTTCATGCCGGTGGTAGAGAGATGGCTGGATAGGGGCTGGCTCAGGCCGCGGGGGTCTTGTCCGTTTTCCCGTCAGGCGCGAGGGCGGCCTCCTCTGGAGTTTCCGTCGCGGCGGGCGCGGGCTGCTGGTCTCCCGCGGCATCCTGGGGCTGTTCCTTTTCCTCCTGCTGCTTGACGTGGTTTTCAAACTCCTGCTCCGTAATGGCCTGGGGCGTGGGGTAATAATCCCCGGCAGGGGGCGCGGCCGGAACTTCCCAGTGAATGCGCACCAGTCTGTTCCTGCGCTGGACCACAACGCTTGCCTGTGCCCCCCGCTGGGTGGTGACATATTCTACGAGGTCCGGATACGGATTCTTTCTCCCATTGATGGAAACGAGCACGTCCCCCGTTCTGAGGCCGGCGTCCCACGCGGGCGACCATTCGGCCACGTAAGCCTTCATGGGGCCGTTCCCGTTGCGGTCCTGGATGAAGGTGCCCCCCATCAGGTTGAAGGAGGAGGGCGCGGGCATCCGGTGGCTGGTGGAGCTGAAATAAAGGGCGTTCCCCGGGCCGTCCAGCCAGAACTGGCGCGCGGCCAGCGCGCCGTAGCCCAGGATGATGTCGATGTCGTCGGGAATGCCCATCACTTCCGGATTGGCGAAGCTTTCGCAGAGCAGGATGTTCTTCAATTCCAGGGGGCCGAGCTGGAAGGAGCTCACGTGCATGCATTCATGGGCGTAAAAGCCGCCCGCGGCGGGGCTGTAGCCGGAATAAACGCTGACGAACGCGTCCGGATAGGCCTGCTTGATGGCGTTCCAGCGTTTCTTGGAGATGTAGACGGCATGGGGCGCGCCCGTATCCAGAATGATGCGCCGGCCGTGCTTGTCCGCAATCTGCGGGTAGTCGGAACCGGGTATCAGGGAAAGCTTGTGCCAGCTCCGTATTTTGGAGGGCAGTTTGTTGAAAAAGCGGTGGGAGCGTTTGGGATAGTTGATGTTCCACACGTACTTCCGGATGCACTCCCAGCCCAGCAGTCCGTCATACGGCGCCTGGTCCACCATCACCACGTCCTGCTTCCGGGAAATGGGTTCTCCGTCATCCTTCAGGGAAACGGGCACATTGGCCGTGCGCATGGCGCCCCTGCCGCGCAGGCGGGCGCCGATGGATTCCACCGCGGGGGAGAAAAGCAGGGACGTCTGGACCGCTCCCGTGTCCACCCCCATCATCAATTGCGTTCCGGAGCTCCACGCCAGGGCCACGGGGGTGCCGTCCAGCGGGTTGGCCGCGTCAATGGGCGGAGAACTGCTGTCCTGGATAGGCCGGTGCGATACGCAGGAAACGCACAGCATGGTTGCCAGAAGCATGATGGAGGGACGAAACATAAAGCATTCCATTCATAACAAACGGACCAGAGGCTGGCAAGGTTTCCTTCCTGCTTATGGAGCTTTTTGGCGGCATCAGTCCGTAAAACTTGCCACGATGTATCTATCTGATAAGGTAGAAGTATGATATTCAGGACTTTGGCATATGTGTTTCTTCTGGGCTCCGTGTCATGGGCGGATATTCCGCCTGCTCCGTCTCCCGGTGTTTCCGCTCCTCCGGAGCTGCGCCTGTTCCGGGCATGCATGGAGAAAAGCGGCGGCAGTGTCATGATTTCCCCTTTTTCCCTGTATGAAGTTCTCCGTTACATGCTTCCGGGAGCGGCGGGGGAAACGGAGAAGCAGATGGCGGCCGTATTGCCCGGAGACGGAAAAATCAGGAGGGACTGGACTTTTCTGTCTGGTGATTTTTCGCGCTCGCTGCGCTGTTATTCCGCCAACCGCATTTTTGCAGACCGGTCCGTGGAGTTGAAAGACGCCTATAAAAAGGCCGTGGGGCCGGATGCCGTGGCTCAGGCGCCCTTCCGGGAAAACATGGCGGAAGCCGTGCGGCAGGTGAACGCCTGGGCGGCAACGAATACGGGAAACCGCATCAGGAATCTTCTGAATCCGCAGCGGATGAGTGACCGGACGGTGCTTGTGCTGGTGAACGCCATGTATTTGAGGGCGTTCTGGGACAGTAAATTTGAAGGGCGGGACACCGCGCCGCGGACCTTTGTCCGGGAGGACGGCTCTGCCTGCCAGGTGCCCATGATGAAGCAGCAGGTATTCACGGAGGGGAGGTCATGGCCCCGGCAGGGAGGAATGTATTATGAAAAGGACGGCGTGCGGGGGGCAAGCCTGTTCTTTACGGGAGGGAAGGGCGCGCCCGTTTTCATGGCCGTTCTTCCTCCGGAGGGGAGGAAGATGAAGCAATTCATTGACGGGATGACCGGAGAGGAATGGAACGGCATCCTGTCCTCCCTGTCCGCCCGGGATGCCGCGGAGGAAACGCGGAAGCCCGGCGGAAAGCCCCTGGAGCAATATTCCAGATACCATCTGCGGCTGCCGCGTTTCTCCCAGTCTTCCCCCACGCTTTCCCTGAAAAAGGCCCTGGAGGCGCTGGGAATGAAGGACGCGTTTACCGGCCGCGCCGATTTTTCACGGATGGGGAGCTGCGCGCCGGAGCCGTTGAAAATCCATGGCGTGTACCAGAAATGCGCGGTCAGAGTGCGGGAGGAAGGGCTGGATGCGTCCGCTTCCACTGCCGGGGAGATGGATCCATTTGCCGGCGCTCCTCCCCGCGGCAGGGGGCCGGAGATCGAATTCAACCGTCCTTTCCTGTGGCTCATTTACAGCCCGGAGGACCGGGCCGTGCTGTTCATGGGAACTTATGAAGGGCCGGAATGCGGGAAAAAGGAAGGAAAGCCGTGAAGTTTGCGCGCTCCCAAAAATCTTGATTTTCACAGGGGCCCGTATAGGGTAGGGGTGAGCCGTTATGACCACCCCTACGTTTGAAGATGCCGTGAGCCGCATTGTGCGGAAGGATCCCCGTTTTGCGGAACGGGCGTATTCCTTTCTGAAAGATGCGCTGGATTTCACCATGCAGCGCATTGAAGAGCAGGAAAACGGCTCCCAGCGGCATGTCAGCGGGCAGGAATTGCTGGAAGGCTTCCGGGATTACGCCCTCGCCCAGTTCGGCCCCATGGCCTCCACCGTATTAAAGGAATGGGGGCTGAGAAACGGGAAAAATGTGGGAGAGATGGTTTTCCTGCTGATTGAGGAGGATGTGTTTTCCAAGCAGCCGGAGGATTCCCTGGACGATTTCAAGGGGTTCATGAGTTTCCGCAAGGCCTTTGAAGAGCCTTACGAATTCCAGGAGCAGCCCAGTTGACCCCCCGTACCGCCATGAGCAAGGAACCCGATGTACGCTGGCCCGCTGAATGGGAACCGCAGGACGCCGTCTGGCTCTCCTGGCCCCACCGCAGGGATTTGTGGCAGGGCGGCCTGGATGAATTGCAGCAGACCTACGGGCGCGTAGCCGCCGCCATTGCCCCGCATGCCCGCGTGTGCGTGAATGCCGCGGAACCCCTTCATCCGGGCATCAGGCAGGCGATGCAGGCCGCCGGGGTGCGGGAGGACCAGTACCGCCTGTTCAACCATCCGGCCAACGATGTCTGGTGCCGGGACCACGGCCCCGTCTTCGTGCAGGACATGGAGGACGGCTCCCTGATGCTGGCGGACTGGCAATTTAACGCCTGGGGCGGCAAATTTGCTCCGTGGGACCTGGACAACGGCATTCCCTCCCTGATCGGCGCTTCCCTGGGGCTTCCCGTGCGCAGCTCCTCCATGGTTCTGGAAGGGGGCGCGATTGAAGGCAACGGGGACGGCCTGCTGGTGACGACGGAATCCGTGCTGCTGAATCCCAACCGCAACCCGGAATGGAGCCGTGCCATGATTGAGGAGGAATTGCGGCGCATGCTGGGCGCCAGGTCCATTTTCTGGCTCGGTTCCGGCATTGAGGGGGATGATACGGACGGGCACATTGACGACATGGTGCGCTTTGTGTGCCGGGATGCCGTGGTCTCCATCGTGGAGACGGACTCATCCTCCCCCCATTACCGCGCCCTGGCGGAAAATAATGAACGCCTGCAGGATTTGAGGGGCGTGGACGGTTCCGGCGTGGAGGTGATTCCCCTCCCGATGCCGGACCCCCTCCATGCGGAGGACTGGCGGCTGGACCAGCTCCCGGCCAGTTACGCCAATTTCCTCATCGTGAATGAAGCCGTCATCGTTCCCGTGTTCAACCAGCCCCGGAATGACGACCGCGCCCTGGGCATTCTGCGGGAATGCTTCAGCGGAAAACAGGTAGTCGGCGTGGACGCCCGCAAGCTGGTGCTGGAAGGCGGAGCCATCCACTGCATCACGCAGCAGCAGCCTGGGCCGAGGAAGGAGGCCCCATGAACGGAGGGGAAGGCGTAACGGTGGATGTGATTCTGCCGATGGAGAAGGCCGGCGACGACCGCGCGCGCCGCGCCGCCGTGGCGGAAAAGCTGGGCATTTCCCCCTCCCGCATCAGGGAATTGCGGCTGGTGAAGGAATCCATTGACTCCCGGCAGAAAAACATTTTGTTCCAGCTTCGTCTGCTGGCGGGGGTGGACGGCCCGCTGCCTCCGGAAGAACCTCTTTCCCGGGACTATCCTCCCGTCAGGCCCGGCGCCCCGGTGGCGCTGATTGTGGGATTCGGACCTGCCGGAATGTTCGCCGCGCTCCGCTGCCTGGAGCTGGGGATGAAGCCCGTAGTTCTGGAACGGGGGAAGGCCGTCTCCTCCCGCCGGTTTGACCTGGCCCCCATCCTGCGGCAGGGCACCGTGATGGAGGATTCCAATTACTGCTTTGGGGAAGGCGGCGCGGGAACGTTCTCGGACGGCAAGCTGTTTACGCGCGCGACCAAGCGCGGCCCCGTGCGGGATGTTTATGAAATTTTCGTGGCCCACGGCGCGCCGCGGGAAATCCTGACGGACGCCCATCCGCACATCGGCTCCAACCTGCTGCCCAACGTCGTGAAAGCCATCCGGGAATCCATCCTGAGCGCGGGCGGGGAAATCCATTTCAACGCGCGGGTGGAGCATTTGCTCCGTTCCGCGGACGGCCGCCGCATACGCGGCGCGGTCTGTGCGGATGGCCGGGAATTTGCGGCGGACGCCGTTCTGCTGGCTACCGGGCACAGCGCGCGGGACGTGTACCGCATGATGCTGGCGGAGGGGCTGGCCCTGGAACAGAAGCCCTTTGCCGTGGGCGTGCGCATTGAACATCCCCAGGCGTTCGTGGATGCCCGCCAGTACCATCTGCGCCCGGACCGGAAACGCCCGGAACAGCTTCCGGCGGCGCGCTATTCCGTGACGACCACCATTCGGGACCGCGGCGTCCACTCCTTCTGCATGTGCCCCGGAGGCTTCATTGTTCCCGCCGCTACGGAAAATGACGAGGTGGTGGTCAACGGCATGTCCCTGGCCCGGCGGGATTCCCCGTTTGCCAACGCCGGCTTTGTGGTCAGCGTGCATCCGGAAGATACGGAATCCTTCTGCAGGGAGCACGGCGTGCTGGCGGGCGTGGCGTACCAGAAGGCGCTGGAGACCGCTTCCAGCCGCGCTGGCGGAGGCATGCAGAAGGCCCCGGCCCAGAAAGTGGAGGATTTCCTGAACGGGTGCGTTTCCTCCTCCCTGCTTCCCACCAGCTACCACCCCGGCATTACATCCCACCCCCTGCATGAACTGCTTCCGGGGGAAATCGTCTGGCGCATGCGGGAAGGGCTGCGGCAGTTTGACCATAAATGGCGCGGTTTTGCCGGGGCCTCCGCCCAGCTCATCGGCTGCGAGACGCGCACCAGTTCCCCCGTGCGCATTCCGCGGGACCCCGCCACGCTGGAGCATCCCGGGCTGGAAGGGCTGTATCCCTGCGGGGAAGGGGCCGGGTATGCCGGCGGCATTGTTTCCGCCGCCCTGGACGGCCGCCGCTGCGCGGAGGCCATGGCGCGGCAGATGTCCCGTTGAGGGATGCGGCGCTCCGTGAATCCCTTTTCAAGCTTTGCCGTGCAAATTCCGGCATTCCCGCCGTTGGCCTTGTAAAAACAGCCTTTAGTTCCGGAAATGATTGGGGCGTGCAAGACGGTAGGGAAGCGGCTGGAGGAACGGTATTGCCGGAATGCATGTTTGTGGTATGGTGTCTTCATGGGTAAGATGGTTCGTTTTCTGATCGTTTTAAGTTTATCGGGAATGGCGGCCGCCCAGGATATTGCTCCTCCCGCCGTGCCGGACTTGAACCGGGATACGGAGGAAGGAAGGGTGCGGGAAAGGAATCGTAAAGAAATTCGGAGCTTTCTTGCCCAGTTGTGCCTTGTCCGGAACCTTCCTTCCTTTGAAGTAATAATCAGAGGCGGCAACGGACTGGCTACGGAATTTTATCAGGTAATCCTGGAGGAATTCCCGGAAAATGCCCTGAAACGCTGTCCTGCGGATTTTCAGGAACTGGTCGTTGTAAAAAAGAGCAAGATACAGGAATTCCTGGACGGGCTTGAAAAGAATATTGTCTGGCCTTACGTGGCGGATGAAGAAGTGGCCGCCTTGCTGTTCAAGTACGGCTTGAAGGATGAAGAGGAACGGATTGCACGCTGGGTAACTTCCAGGCTGGGTTTCAGGAAAAGTGACACCCCCGCGTTTAAAGCCCGGCGCATCCGTGAACTGAAAGAGGAGATGGAGGCCGGGAAAGTCGTGGTTCCCGAAAATATTGGCGAGGCTGAGGAAATGGAGGACGGGGAGGTGATGGAAGATGTTTGAGAAGAAAGCCGTTATCTTCCGTTTTACCTCCTGCCCGGTGGCGGAATCTGCCCCTGGTGGAGCGAACGTGCGGAAAGCCGTGGAAGGGATGGATTGCTTTCCGCGGCTCCCATTCCGCAACGTGGAGGTTTTAAGTTTTCCCGGTGAAGACGTCCCGGAAACGTAAAATATTAAAGGAACAAGGGATTACCGCAGATTTCGAACGATCGGGAAGCCCCGCTGTCCAAAAGTGAACCATGAGAATGCCCCTGAACTTTTTATTGCTGTGCCCCGTGCTGTTTGCGCTGTCCGGTGCCGCCCAGGATGTCGGGGCGCCCGGAATGCCGAATGTGGATTTGGAAACGCCTTCCGGGCAGAAGCTGGCGGCGGAGAAGGCGACTATCCGCAAATTCTTCGTGCTGCTTTATTTAGCCGTTCTCCTGCCGGTCGTGGAAAACCAGGGCGAGGTATTCAGGGAAAAGGACCTTTATCCCCTGATACTGGCGGCTTTTCCTGAACAGGAATTGAAGGAATGCCCGCAAAAGCTCCAAAAGCTGATGAATGCCAGGGTTCAGGCTCTGAAAGAGGCGGCGGACGGAAAAAGGGATTTGCAGTCCGAGCCGTTTAATCCGGAAGACCCGGAGGTTCTGGCCTTTCTGGCGGAATACGGCATGGAGGACATGTGCCGCCAGGCCTTGAACTGGATGGAGCGGGAAGTCAACGCCCGCGGCAACATGGACCAGGACTCGTTTGCCCAAGCGTTCAAGCAATTTCGCGATCATGTCCGTTCAGGGCGCCTCGTCATGCCGGAGACGGTGGAGGAATAAGTCCGGTAGTTGTTCCGCTCCGGCGTTTTTCCGGAAGAAAGGGCAAGCCTGTTGCGGCGGATGCCCGGAATCCACGGCATCCGGCGTATGGGCGGCTGTGCGGGAAGGTCCATGAATGGGAAAAGAAGCGGCCCCGGCACGGAATGGCGGAAAACTTATTGCCCGCGGACGGTCCCGTGGTATGCTGTGAATATGGCTGGCATGAGTCGCTTTTTATTGATTGTTTTATTATTATGCGGGGCGTTCCCTCTTTTCTCCCGTGCTCAGGATATTGCTTCACCGGGAATGCCTGTCGTTGATTTGGATTCCGAGACCGGGAAAAAAATTCAGGAGGAGCGTGCCGCCATATGCGGTTTTATGGTTGTACTGGTTTTGAATCAGATGATTTTAATGCTGGAAGAGGATCCTGCGGAGAAAATGGATCTGCAAAAGAGAATAAAACATTTTTGGGAGTTCATTCCCATGAACGCGCTTGCCCGGTGTCCGGAAGATTTCAGATGCGCAGTACGGCAATGGAAGGATACGTGTGAGAAAAAGATGGAGGAGTCTGGAGCCGTTCCCGGAGACTTGGAGATGGGTGCGTGGGAAGACGTACGCCTGCTGATGGAAAAATACATGGTGCAGGAGGCGATACAGCCGGTGATGGGTTGGATGATGAAGAAGGCGGGTATTTCTGCCCTGGAGATGGAGGATGGCGCCGGCAAAAAGGAAATGCTCAAACGTCTTAAAGGAATCAAGGAAAAGCTGGAATCCGGAGAAGTGGTTATTCCTGCGGAAATCATGCAGAAGCAGGAGGGATAGAAGCTGGGCGGCGAGAGGAGGAAGAGCAGTTTTTACCGGGCAGCCCCCCTCGTTGCCTTCAGGGCGTTTGCTGTGGTTGCTGCGGACCTGCCTGTCTGGTTTTCCGCAGTAGCGGACAGGGAGAATAATGTTGACCGCATGTGAAGGGCTCCTGTAACGTGGTTTCATGTTAAGTCTGTTCCGGCGGGTGGTGGTTTCTGCATTCCTGACGGCGTTCCCCGCCATGTCCCAGGATGTGGCGGCGCCTTCCATGGCGAACGTGGATTTGGAGACGGAGGAAGGGAAGGCCCTGGAACGGTATCAGCAAGCCATTGACCGGGTGGAAATGCTGGGATGCGTTCTGGGAACGATGATAAGGCTGGAGATGAAAGGCCGGGAGACACGGGAAATCGTGGCCGCCATGATTGTTCGCATGAACTCTGCGCCGCCTCCCCGGATGCTGGAGTTGTGCCCGCCTGATTACCGGAAAACCTTTGAGGCGTGCAGGGAAGAATCCGCCAGACTGCTGGACAGGATGAAGACGGAAAAAATGGATGATGAACAATTCGACAAGGTTTTTAAGTAATATTGCAACCGATGCAATGAAATGAATGCTCCCATGATGGAAAAATACCGTTTGAGGGAACGCAGTTCTCTTTTTTTCCGGATGCTGGAAAGCAAGGTGATAGGATTGAACAGGGAGGAGCGCATGAAGGCGCTTCAACGAATGAAGGACGACCTGATTGCCGGAAAGCTGAAAATTCCAGGGGAAAATGAAGGAATGGAAGAAGAAACCGGATTGATAAGATGATGCTGAATGTAGTTTTCTGTGCAGTTCTGGCATGGGCATGCTGGCTGGGAATGGTGCGGGGGCAGGATGTTGCTTTTACGCAGGAACCGTCCGTGCGGGAGGCGCAGAGTGCGGAGGAAAAACTGTTCAGGGACCGGGACGCCATTATCCGGCTCATGATGTGGAGCATGCTGTATCTGGAGAAAAGGGCGCCGCTGCTGGACCGGATGCCGATGGAGGGCGTGCACCGCGCTTTTTTGGAATCGTACATAGCCGTTCCCGTCAGACTGGTGGAGGAATGTCCCCCGGATTACCGCAAGGTGTTTTGGCTGGTGGATGCCATGAGCAAGGCCTTTCTTCAGCGTATGGAAAAAGAGAAGCTGGCGGGAAAGGAATTGATCCGGGAGTACGGCGTTTATGTTAAGGCATGCAATGAATTGCTGCTTCCCGTCGTTTCCCGGTATCCGCTTTCCGAAAGGTTTCAGCAGGTGGACCGGGAGCTCAGAAGGCAGATGAAAGCGGCCACAGACCGGGAAGCGCTCATCACGGCCCTGATGGAGCAGATGGAGGATGTGGAACGCAGTCTTCCTCCTCCGGAAAAAGAAGGGGCTGTCTCTCCGGAGAAAAAGTGTGGGGAGAAGGAGGAATAAGGATGGACTTTATCCCCGGCAGATGCTCTTATCAACTAATGATCAAGCTGATTTTAGCCGCAGGCTTGGCGGGCTGCTGCCTGGGAATGGCGCAGGGGCAGGATGTGGCGTCACCCTCCATGCCGAATGTGGACAGGTACCGGCAGACGCCGGAATTTGCCCGGGAACGTGCCGCCGTTGCCAGGTACATGTTTTTCTGGACCTTGTGCGGGCGGATTGCCATCCTGGAATCTGATATTAAGGGAAATGTTAATGCGGGGCTGCTTTGCAAGCGGCTGCTGAATCTGCTTCCTGAAAATATTTCAGCCGGGTGTCCGGAGATGTTCCGGAAAGAATGGATGGAGCATGTGGAAAAAATAAAAGCCGCGTTGAATGAAAATCCCGAATGGATGGAGACGCCGCAAGGGAAAAAGGAATGTGCTGCGATAGAGGCTGTGATGAAACGCCTGGATGAGCGGTATGGAATAGAACGAGCGATTTATTTGTCCAATGAATGGCTTGATAAGCGGTTGGAGACCGGGAAAAGGAATGATGCCCCTGAAATATTCCTGAAGGATTTGCTCCGGTTGAAGAAGGATTTGGAGTCCGGGAAACTGGCTGTTCCTGTGGAGTTTATATCCCAAGAGAGGAAGGAAGGATGAGAAGGCTGGGCTTGTTGCTGTTTCCGGTGCGGGAAAGAAAAAAGGTTTTCACCGCTGAAAAGGCGATGAAATTATTCAAATGGTTTTCCCTGGCGGGTATGGCATGGGGATGCGGTTGTGGCGTATTGAGCGGACAGGACGTTGTGGAACCGCTCATGCCGAATGTGGATTTGGAAGTGCAGCAGTTCAGGAAAGCCCGCGCGGCTATCCTCAAGTACCGTGTCATGCTTGAATTGTGCTGTGAAATTATTTCCCTGGAACGGGGAACTCCGTCCGGTGACAGGAGTAAAAGCATGTTTGACCTCATGCCGGAACGGTTTGAGGCGGAATGTCCGCCTGATTTCCGGGAGTCGTATATTGACGTCCTGAAGATGGTGGATGAATACTGGAAGGGAGATTTTTCCCGGAAAGACATATCCGTTGTGCAGAATCTCATGGCCAGTCTGGACGAGGCCAGGGAACGGTTTGACCATCAATATGATTTGGGCCGCTCCATGAATGCGTTGATTGACTGGCTGGACCGTGGGACGATGAAGAGGGAGGGGGAAAGCGCCCCTGACCTTTTGAAGCGCCTTTACCAGTGGAAAAAGGACCTTGAGTCAGGCAAGGCGGTTATTCCGGAGGATGCGGGAGACCCTTCCGGAAGCTCCGGGCAGTGGAGACGCGGAACAGGGGAAGAGGCGGTTTCACAGGCAGACCATGAAAGAGATGGGTGAAATGGGGGAAAAGGCGTGTGCCCGGTGAGGCCGTTCCGGAGTTTTTGCGCCTCCGTCCGGGCATCCTTCACGCCCGCGGCCCCCGCCGTTTTTTTTGAAGGTTAAGTCTTGCCAGGGCAGGGGGCTTGGGGCCATAATCTGCAAGTTTCACAACCGCACACACAGCCATGAAAGTCATCGTCATCTACGGCAGCCCGAATGATAAGCCCTTTATGGAACCCGCCCGCGAGTATTTTGCGCAGGAGAATGTTCCGTATGAAGAAACCGTCCTGTCCGCCCACCGCGACCTCCCGGAGCTGGTCAAGTTCCTGGGTGAGCTGGAAGCCAGCGGGGAAAAGGCCGTCATTCTGGCTGTGGCCGGGCTGTCCGCCGCCCTTCCCGGCGTGGTGGTGATGAGCTGCTCCCTTCCGGTCATCGGCGTGCCCGTTCCCGGAGGCCCCCTGAACGGCATTGACGCCCTGCTGGCGATCGCCCAGTGCCCGGGCGGAGTGCCCTGCACCACGGTGGGCCTGCACAAGAAGACCCCCGTCAATGCCGCCATGGCCGCCCACCGCATCCTGAAGCTGGCCGGCCTGTAACGTTCACTCCTTTCCCATCAGATGACTCCTCCTCCGTCACAGGAAATCGTGTTGGACGGCCCGGGGATTTCCCGTGCGCTGGAGCGCATGGCCCACGGCATCGTGGCCCGCTTTCCCGGGGAACCGCTCGCCATCGTCGGCCTGCTCAGCCAGGGGGACGTCATCGCCCGGAGGCTGGTGGACAAGGTGAAGGAGCTGGGCGTGGAAGCCCAGTACGGCGCCATTGACATTTCCCTGTACCGGGATGACATTTTCAAGCTGGAGGCCCGCCCCTCCCTCCGTTCCTCCAACCTGCCGTTTTCCACGGATGACATGAGGGTGGTGCTGGTGGACGACGTCCTCTACACGGGCCGCACCGTGCGCGCGGCCCTGAACGCCCTCTTCGACTACGGCCGCCCGGCCCGCATTGAACTGGCGTGCCTGATTGACCGCGGAGGGCGGGAAGTGCCCATCCAGCCGGATTACACGGGCCATGTGCTGGACCACGCCGGAGCCAAGGTCATCGTGAGCATGAAGGAGGCCGACGGCGAGGACCGCGTAATCATCTCCTCCCACTAGACACTTTTCAATCCATTACCCGTTTTCCATGAATCCCCGCAAGGACCTTCTCAACATCTCCTCGTTGACTGACGAGGAAATTCATACGCTGCTGGATTCGGCCGGTCCGATGAAGGAGCTCTTCACCAAAAGCGTCAAAAAGGTGCCTGCCCTGAAAGGGAAGTCCGTTTTGACGCTTTTTTATGAGCCCAGCACCCGCACCCGCTCCTCCTTTGAGGTGGCGGCGGAACGCCTGTCCGCGGACGTGACCAACTTCACGGTGTCCACCTCTTCCGTGGTGAAGGGGGAATCCGTGCAGGACACGATCGCCACGCTCCAGGCCATGAAGGTGGATTACGTGATCGTGCGCCATTACAACAGCGGCCTGCCGAATGTGATTGCGCGCCATACCTGCGCCAGCGTGATCAACGCCGGGGACGGGGCCCATGCCCATCCCTCCCAGGCGCTGCTGGACTCCTTCACCATCCGGGAGGTGTTTCCGGAGGTAAGGGGCAAGCGCGTGCTCATCGTGGGGGACATCCTGCATTCCCGCGTGGCCCGCTCCACTTCCCTGCTGATGAAGAGGCTGGGGATGGAAGTGGCCTACCTGGGGCCGGGCTCCCTGGTGCCGCGCACGGAGCACTCCGGCATCCCGCGCTTTTCCGATTTCAACGAGGCGTTCGCCTGGAAGCCGGACGTGATTTACCTGCTGCGCGTGCAGAAGGAGCGGCAGGACGCCCCCTTCTTCCCCAGCGCCCGGGAATACAACAAGATTTACGGCGTCACGGAAGAACGCCTGAAGCGCATTTCAGATGAAGGCCTGTATATCATGCACCCCGGCCCAGTCAACCGCGGCGTGGAAATCTGCGACCTGGCGATGGATTATGAGCGCTGCCTGATCAACCGGCAGGTGGAAAACGGCATCGCCTGCCGCATGTCCATCCTTTACCATCTCACCCCGCAAACCCAGCACTGATTGCTCATGAAAACTTCCGTACTTATTCGCAATGCCCGGACGGCGGACGGTTCCGCTCCGGTGGATCTTCTGGTTTCCGGAGGGGTAATCGCCGCAAAGGCCCCCGCCGGGACGCTCCCGGAGGATGCCGCAGAAAAGGTGCTAGACGCCTCCGGAAAGCTGGTTCTGCCCGGCCTGTTTGACCTTCACGCCCACCTGTGCCAGCCCGGACGGGAAGACAAGGAGCGCGTGGCCACGGCTACCGCGGCGGCCCTGCATGGCGGCGTGACCGGCCTGATGGCCATGCCGGATACCGATCCCGTGATGGACAATGCCGCCCAGATCACCACGTTCATGGAAATATGCCGCACGGACGCGCTGGTGGAGGTCATCCCCTCCGGCTGCCTGACCAAGGGGGACGGCGGGGAAGAGCAGGCCTCCTATGACTCCCTGCGCGCCAAGGGCGTGCGCTTCATCACGGACGGGGACCGCACGCCGGACAACATGCTGCTGCTGTACCGCGCCATGCAGTACGCCAGCAACCTGAACCTCACCTTCGCCCTGCGGGGGGACGTGCCGTCCCTGACGGCCAAGGCCACCATGCACCCGGGCACCACCTCCTACCGCCTGGGGCTGACGGGCTCTCCCTCCTGCGCGGAGGAAATAGGCATGGAAACCATCATCCGCCTTTCCGTGGAGACGGGCAACTCCCTGCACGTCCAGACCGTTTCCACCGCCGGCAGCGTGGACATCCTGCGCCGCTGCAAACCGGTGACCGCCGGGCTGAGCGCGGAAACGGCGCTCCACCACCTTCTCTTCACGCATGAAGACGTGGGCCGCTACGATACCAACTACAAGACGCTCCCGCCCCTGCGCGGGCAGTCGGACGTGGACGCCCTGATCGCCGCGGTGAATGACGGCACCATTGACTGCATCGTCTCCGACCACACGCCCTGCACGCCGTTCTCCAAGCTTCAGGACTTCGTCGTCGCGCCGCAGGGCATGATTGCGCTGGATACGTTCCTGCCCGCCATTTACCAGTATCTAGTGGAACCCGGGAAAATGTCCTGGCAGACGGTGGCGCGCGCCTGCAGTGACGCTCCCCGCAGGCTCATGGGGCTGGCTCCCGTTTCTTTGGAAGAAGGCGCTCCGGCCAATCTGGTGGTGTTTGACCCGGAGGGTGAAACGCCCGTCACGGATGAAACGCTCCGCAGCCGCGCCCGGAACACCCCTTTCCTGGGCAAAACCCTGAAAGGGAAGGTGGAAGCCGTAGTGCTCGGAGAACAGCTCCACTGCTTCTGACGAAAGCGTAACGCAGAAAGACCGGAGACTGTTAATTATTAACTATTAGCTATTAACTGCCGCTTGCATCCTGTCGCCCGCGTCAGCACGTGTTATCCGGACAAGTTCGGCGTACCGCGCCAGAGCGGGCTGGTTCCGGGTGCGCGTGCGCGGCTGGTATTTGAGCCGCCGTTCCGTCATCCGGATGCCGTCCGCGGCCTGGAAGGGTTTTCCCACCTGTGGCTGATCTGGGTATTCAGTGAAAGCGTAAACGAGGGATGGAGCCCTACGGTCCGGCCTCCGCGGCTGGGGGGCAACGTGCGCATGGGCGTGTTCGCCACGCGCGCGCCGTTCCGTCCCAACCCCATCGGCCTGTCCGCCGTCAGGCTGGAAAAGGTGGAACTGCACCCGCAGGATGGCCCGGTGCTGCACCTTTCCGGCGTGGATCTGGTGGACGGCACGCCCATTCTGGACATCAAGCCATATGTTCCGCTGGCGGACTGCATTCCGGAGGCTTCGGAAGGATTTACGGCTGTTCCCTATGAACGGCTGGACGTGGAAATCCCCGCCGCTCTTGGCTGCACCATGACCCCGGAGGAACGGAAAGCGCTGGCGGATACGCTGGCCTTGGATCCGCGCCCGCAGTACCAGGACGATCCGGAACGGGTTTACGGCCTCCTGTTTTCCGGCTGGGAGGTGAAATTCAGGGTGGAAGGCAGCCGGCTGCTGGTGCTGGCCCTTCATGAAATCAAAGCTGGGTGAAGTACGGCGCGGGAGGCATGATGCGAGCAGCATGCCATCGCTGGAAGGGGGAAATCGTATGGAAAACTGCTTCTTCTCCCGTGTCTGATGCGCTTTTTCTTTTGCCTGCAACTCCTCTCCCTTGATGCCGGAGTGGCTGGCCCCGGAGGACTCAGGAGGCTGCGCCAGGAGGAAGTGGAAGATGCAAGGTACCGGAAAACTTTCCTTCTGCCGCGTTCTATGGGCTCCCGCCCTCTGTTTCAGGGGTCTTTTTCAAGGCAGGGCCGGGGCTTGCTTTACATGACCGGGGGGAGTAACCTTCCGCCCGGACTCCGGAGGTAGCGACGGGGTGTTTAAGGGGATGAACAGTGACCGTCAGATAGTTGAAGCGTTTGAAAGGAACTTCCGTGACTACGGGGAACTGGGCGCCTCCGTTTCCGTCTGGAAGGACGGAAAGGAAATCGTTTCCCTTCATTCCGGGTTTGCCGTAGCGGATGAAACGCGCCCGTGGACGGAACACTCGCTGGTGCCCGTTTACTCCGCTACTAAGGGAGCCTCTTCCGCCGCCCTGCTGCTGGCCCTGCACCGGCAGGGAGCCTCACCGCAGATGAGCATGGGGGAACTGTGGCCGGAATTCCCGCTGCCTTACGCATCCATCGCGCAGATGATGTCCCACCAGTGCGGCCTGGCAGCCTTTTCCCGGACGGCCAGCGTGTTTGACCATGAGGACTGCGTGCGCGCCCTGGAGGAAACCGTTCCGGCGTGGCAGCCCCCGGAGCACGGCTACCATCCGCATACCTACGGCGTGATGCTGGATGAACTCATGCTGCGCCTGACCGGGGAACGCCTTTGGCGTTACTGGGAGGAATACATCCGTACGCCGCTGGACCTGGACTTTTACATCCGCCTGCCGGAATCCGAATTCAGCCGGGTGGCGACCTTGTACCCCGGCAAGATGGACATGTCCAACATGGGCACGCCGTTTTATCAGGAATACATGAAGAAGGGAACGCCCGTGAACCGCGCGTTCAACACCCTGACAGGCCTGAACAGCGTGCGCCAGATGAACACGCCGGAAGCGTGGACGTCCGGAGCCCCGGCATTCGGTGGCGTGGCCTCCGCCCGCGGCATGGCGCAATTCTACCAGGCCTGCCTGGGGCTGGATGAACTACGGATATTCCCTTCCGCCGTGCGCGGCTGGATGCAGGACATTGTCATTGACGGCCCGGACCTGACCCTGAAAACGCCCACTGCCTTTTCCTGCGGCTTCATGCACGATCCCGCGGATCCCGTCACGGGCCGCAAGCTGCGCCGCCTGTTCGGTTCCGGCGGCTTCGGGCACGCCGGGGCGGGCGGCTCCCACGCCTTTGCGGACCCGGTCTGCGGCCTCTCCTTCGGCTACGCGATGAACCGCATGGACCTGAACGTGCTGCCCGGCGTGAAGACCCGGAACCTTATCAGCGCAGTGATGAAGGAAATGGAGGAGAGGCCGGGGGCCTGACCTTTCTCCCGGAAAGAACCGGAGGACAGAGGAAGAAAAACCGTTCTTCCTGAGTAGGAGGGAGATTTTCCGTATGCGCCGTCTCTTTCAAGTACGGTTGTTTTCGGAAGCCTGCGCCGCTCCCTCTCCAATGGTCTCATTGGGTATCCAGCCTTCCTCCCGGTCGCTTGTTCTCCGGACCCACGTCCACCCGTTCAGCGTCCTGATCTTGAGGATATCTTCCCCCGGGTCTACGTCCAATTCCCTGGCGCTGTAATCTTCCAGCACCGTTCCCCGCGTTCCGTCTCCCGGAAAGTCAATCAATTGAACGGGAACCCAGCCTCCTGTCCCTTTACTGTTTTCCGCCCATATCCAGTCCTTCCAGTTTTCCTCCGGAGCTCTTTCCCCCAGCGTAACGCTTTCCCCCTTTTTCAATTTGATGGGATGTTCATATTCCGTCCTGTGTGAAGCTATCGTTTTAAAGGTTTTCATTATTATATATGTGTGATGATCTTTTTCCGTATGGTAATAGAGTCCTATTCGCGCCTCAGTGGCTGTTACATGATTTGACGGGAGCTTGTGTTCCTGATGCGGCGGATATCAGGTTAATCTTCATTTGCTTTCACCCATGCCAGTTTCCATTCCCGGCCCATTCCGTCTTTGGCCCTTAGGGTGAGTGTTAGTTTCAAAGGGGATAATGATTTTTTGCCGATTTCCATGAAAAGAGAATTCTCTTCCGTTTTGGTGGTGACGGAGTCGGATGTCCAGAGAATGGATAAGACAGACGTATTTTTTATTTCCGGAGGAAGATGAGCGGTTTCATTGGGATTGATAAAATGCGTCTCCGTCTCGGCATATTCCCTATTTTCAGCGGATTGTCTGGATTGGGTTCTTTCAATAATAAGAGTTCCTACTTCAGCAGATAGAGAGTCCTGCGTTTCCTGGTTTTTGAAATAGAGATGGGGAAACTGGGAAGAAATATCCGGAACGAAATCGTCATCTCTATGGTCGGCACACTCGCTTTTTTCTTCCGTTCCAGCCTTTTGAGAATCGAGGCGGATGCTCTTTTCATGCCAGATAATGCTCCCCTCCACGAGTGAGACGGCAGCGAGGAGAACAATAGTGATATTTGTAAGACGGTTATTCATGCTTCTTTCAAACAGGGGTGGGATGATGAAAATTCCAATGCTGGTCATTGTTTTCCGGCAGCATGTCTTGATGCATTCCGGTATGTAAAAGCGCATCTCGCTGCCCATCCGCAAGGGATAGTGCAGTGAGATGCGGTAATGACGTTCAGGAAGTCCATCTGGCCGTTGATGTACAGGGTGCGGGAGAGAAGGAAAGCCTCTCTGTTGGCGTTGTTTTCCTTGTGCAGGTATTGCATCTAGGAGGTGTAGTTGCCGTAGGCAATCAGAGCGTCTTCCACCTTCTCCATTAAGGTGAGGAAGTATTTTGTTGAGTCCCTTTTGCTGTCCAGTAGAACGTTTTTATTATAATTCTTGTCAATGCCGCTTCCTTTTCCATAGCAGCTAGATAGAAAACATTAAGCGGATGAAGTCCCTTGATTTGCTTTTAATTCCCAGATTCGCTCCAAGGGAATAGACAAGATTTTTCGATTGAACAATTTTAAGCTGGATTTTTCTTTCCGCAGTAGAAAATAACCTATTTTTATCTCTTGAAGAAGCCCGTTTCCAATTTCATTCTTTGACTTCCGCTTTTACCAGCTTTCCCTGTCTATTGATAGAAAATTCCTGAGAACTCCATTTTATGGATGTAACTTTCAATCTTTTACCAATCAAATCCTTCCAATTTAGAGGATTGAAGAATTTTCGATCGTGCGCGTCAGCCGTATACTTCTGAAATCCGTCACTTCGAATGTACAAACGTTCTCCCGGCAACAGAATTTTCCTGTCTTCTTTTTTTGTTTCCCTGCCAGCTTCCCCGATGATTTTTTCATGATTCTCCATTACTTCCACCAACCGAAAATTCATGTCAACGTTCAAAGGTCCCGTATACCCGGTTAAAGGAACCTGTAAGGGGTGATCCGTCTCATTCTTTAAAACGACTGACAAATAAAATTGAGGGGTCCGCGACGATTCATCAGCTACGATGCCGGTACATTCTAAGATTCCCTCATGGCCGGTTGTATCCCCATAACTTTTTATTTCCAAAATTTTGGGGATTACAAATATTCCCGTCAGCCATGATATAGTGCCCAGCATGTTGTCGTCATGTTCAACGTTGCAATAGCTTTTGATCATGTACGAACCACTTGCAAGAAGTGAAGAAGGTACGGCAAAGAAGATCATCATTTTTGTCTTAGGAGCAATTTCTTCACGCAAACTTATTCCGCAACGCCCTAATTTTTGCTCTGGATAGACTCTTACCCACTGTTTTCCTTCTTTCCGAAAAAGTTCGAACGTCTCAAAAGATACATCGGAAATGGCAATATTTGATGAAGACACGTTCTCCAGAAAAAAACCGAGGTACACTTCCCCTTCAACCTTCCTTGGAATCAAGCGTTCACTCCATACAGAAGAGGGCAAACTCTCAAAACAACCAGCAAATGACGTTTGTACCCATTGTAGACTTATTGAGGTTCGGTCATTTCTTATTTCATTCTGAACTGTCCATGCCCCGGCATGAATAGGAAAAAAGAGCATTAAACAGATGATTTCCAGTATGAATTTATTTTTCATCATTTTTCTTATCTTGGTAAAAGAGCACCCTCAACTTGATCCTTCACTATATTTGCAATCTCATCAGAAATTTCTGGATAATTCACTCGTTTCCAAGTATGAGGAGCATTTGGACCATTGTCATAAGTTTCTTTTGTGTTTGCTATTGCCGTATTGTACTGCTTATCCAGAACAGAAATAGTACGCTTAGTTGCATTCTCTTTGCAACTTCCATAGGTAAAAAAATAAATAATGCCATTACTCAATTCTTCAACAATTGCAGTTTTCAATTCCTCCCCGGCTAACCAAGCTTTAAAATCTTTCACATGATCCATCTCCTTACTGTAAACCCAGTCATATGGAGCATAAACACTGGAATTCGTAGCGCCAACAGATTTGTAAACATAGTCACTTGAAATTTTAAAAACCATGCCATTCTCCGCAACAATATTATAATACGTCAAATCTTCCGGCTGATTAATCACAATAATCACACTGGCTTGGAGAGAAACACTTTTTACTTCACACGGGCTTGCTTTGGCAGCTTTTGCCTTACCACATATAACAGAGATTGATGCCCGGTTTATTTTTACTTGAGTATTTGCAAAAACGTTGGGATCAGTAGCTTGAATTTTAAATATGGAATCTTCTCCCACTCCTTCTGGAATGAATCCAGCAGGCGTTTCTATAACATTTACTTCATCTGTTCCAGTGACATTAATATCATCCTTTGTTAGAAGAAGTCCCAGGAAATCCCATTCCCAATGATTGCTGACAAATCCATAAAGATTACGTCCTGCCTGTTCCCGTATGGGATCCCTGTTGATCCACCTACCGTCGAGCGGATTAAGATGGCGATAGTTGTAGTAGACAAGCCCTAATTCATCGTCTGTGAACTCGCAGGAAAAACGGAACTTGTTGGATTGTGCCATGTCTCCGTCCGCTGTAAGCAGGGCGCCGAAAGGAGCATACTCGTAGCGGGCTCTTCGCGTTCGTTGGCCGTCGAAAATGGAAGTCACGTTTTTTCGAGCATCGTGCATGAAATAAAAATTCTCTTCCGTTGTCACTCCCCTTTTCCATCTGGTCGTCATCAGGACGCGTGTAGCCGTACGCACCGTCGGATCCCATACATGGGTTCTCGTCAGCATGGCTTCCGAGTGCATCAGATCCAGCTCAGCTATTTGTAAATAGCCTCGGTATAAATAGTAGGAATGAGAAGAGGTAACTGCATTGATAGTGATTTTTTTCTCAAAGCGGCGGCCCTGGTAGTCGTAGCCGCAGGTGATGGTTGTTCTGCCATCCTGGCTGGCGAAGACGACGGGGCGGTCGTTGGCGTCGTAGGACACTTCCCATATGCCCGTTGAGGTCCTGATGCGGGTCTGGTTGCCGTCGGCATCGTAGACGGGGTTAAAATCTTCTTCTCCCCCGGCAATATCCGTGTACTGGTTGAGCCGGTTGGATTCATAAGCTACTTCTTCCTCCAGTTCCCGGGCTGTTTTGCGGTTGCCGATGTTGTCATAGCAGTACGCAAAGCTTCCTCCCCGGCTGATGCGGTCTTCCAGCAGTTCACTGCGGCTGTTATAGGTAAAATCTCTTATCGTCTCAGGAGTGGTAGCATCCCACGAGTCCCGCAGCTGGACGGGACGCATCAGCGCGTCGTACTGATATTTATGCCCAACAACTGTTTCCTCATTTCCCTCCATCTTATAACCGATAGCGGTTACGAGGTTGAGTGTGGGATGGTAGGTGTTTTGGCGGACCATGCCGTTGGGGTAGGTGAGATGGTTGAGGAAGCCGCTGGTTGGATCGTACTGCCAGGTAAAGGGAGAAGCGATGCCTTCCAGATTCATCCCAATCATGCCGCCTTTGGAATCGTAGTCAAGATGGGAGTGCTGCACGGTGCGTGTGCCGAGCATCAAGCGGTATCCGTTGGAACGCCCCTGGGCATCGTATTCTTCTTGAAGAGAACTTTCCACCTGTCCAAAGGAAGTGTCCTGAATCATCCTGCCGTAGCTGTCATAGGAAAATTCCCTGAGACCCGAAGCGTCATAGACGGAGATTATCTGCCCCAGATGGTTGGATGAAAAGATCCAGGGAGAAGTTCCATCGCTGTAGGAAACCGAGATGAGTTCTCCTGTAAAGGGAGCATACTTATACGTTGTGACAAGCCCCCTGGCTTTGACAAGTGTCTCCTGACGGTTGAGCTCGTCATAGGTTCTGGAAACACAGGAACCGTCGGCATAAGTCTTTTTCAATTCCAGCCCCGTGGCCTCGTCATAGAGCCAGGTGGTGGTGTCTCCGTCGGTTCGGCCGGAAGGATCGGAAGTGATGTCGCCTTCGTTTGCACGGAAGGTAGTCAGGGCCACCATGCGGTCGGCTTCGTCGTAGGCGAAGCAGGCCGGCTGAATGGCGGTGCCATATTCGGCCGTCTTTCTGCCGCGTATGTCGTAGGAATAACAGGTTGTTCCTCCCAAAGCGTCGGTGATGCAGGCAGGATGGTCACAGCAGGACGAGTAGCTGGTGGTGGTGACATGGCCCGCAGGACCAGTAGTCTTAACCGGGCGTCCTGCAAGATCCGTTTCCTCCATAGTGGTGTTGCCGCGGCCATCGGTTTTTTCCAGAATCACCCCTGTAGAGGTGCAGGAACGCCGCTGGATGGAACAGATTCCGGAGTGGTCGGTCTGATTGGTCCCAAACCCGTCTACGACAAGAGACTCGGCTACCATGTTTGAAGTGGGAATGCGGCTGAACCGGGTGCGCTTGGTTGGAACAGTGTACTCCGTCCATTGTACGCTCTGCTGTCCGTAGACGTCCGTGGTGATGGATTTGTTTTCCAGTACAGCGCTGAGTCTGGAAACCATGTTTTCCGTGGTCTGGGTGAGGGGGAATCCGTCGGCGTTGCAGGTGGTGGAAGTCTGCACCTGGTAGACGCCGTCTTCCCGGAGCCGGTAACAGGAGGAGTTTTCCGAGACTCTGTTTCTAGAGGGATCATCCGGATGGAGGTCGTCCAGCTGGACGGTCCGCCTCACGGCGTGTCCCAGTTCATTGTAGACGGTGACTGTAGAGGCCATGTCTTCCGTCTGGGAACGAACCGGTTGCCCCTTGGCATTGTATGTATTACTGGTGACGATGAACCCTCCCTTCGTATTGGGCTGTTCCTGCCGGACGGTTTGACCGAAGCCGTTTTCCAGAGACCGCAACAGCACAATTCCCTTGGACAAGGTCGTGGTCAGGATGCCTTCCGAAGTCAATTCCAGCCTGGTCTCCATTTCGCGCTGGCCGGTTCCTCCCTCCAGAATGACAGTGCCGTCGTAATAGGTTTTGGTAACCAGAGTGGCCCCTGCTGGAGTGGTAACCGTGGTGGTAAGGCCGTCTTCGCTGTATTCAGTCCGAGTCACGCGTCCAAGAACATCCGTCGTGGCAATCGTTCTTCCCAAATTGTCATACTCCGTGCTTTCCGTCGTCGTCATGGGACCCACGTCCAGGCAGGCCGCCAACAGCCGGGAACGCGAAGTCGCGGAAATATCCGCGGGCCTGAAAGCCCTGGCAAAGGAATTAAAGGTTCCGGTCATCGTCCTGGCCCAGCTTAACCGTGGACCGGAGACGCGCGCGGGAAATAGCGTGGGCGTCCCCCGTATGTCCGACCTGCGCGAGTCCGGTTCCATTGAGCAGGACGCGGACATGATAGGCTTGCTTTACCGTTCCGACTACTACGCCGAGGACGAGGACCAGCGGCAACAACTCGCCGGACAGGCCAGCCTTCACCTCGCCAAAAACCGCAACGGCCCCACCGGGGACGTTCCGCTTCACTTTGACGCGGAACTCATGCGTTTCATCACCCGCGAGCCTGAAAAAAAATAGTGTCCCATTTGGGACACTTTACCCTTTCCTTTCCCACCTCCTGACCCTTCCGGATATTTAAGGTTCCACCCTTTCGTCTATTTATGGTTGGTCACACTGCTTCTGATTAATTTCCAGAAATCTTGAATAGGGTATAGATGGAATCCGTGTTTAGAGTGAACATGATTTCAACTTTTGAGGTATTGTTAGATTGGACGAAAACGGTGATGGTTTCTTTTGCCGATTTTTTGTTGTTAAAAGTACACTCTAGAATTCGAATAATATGGATTTGTAGTTATTTCTTGTTACTGAGGTCAGGAAGACAAAGTTTTTTATTTTCAACTCTCCCATACTTTTTCTTATCTCTTTTGAAATCATCATATAAATAAATTCAATAATTTATATTTAATTTCATGAAAGCTCAAAGGTGGAGAACCTGCAAGGAGTGATTGGTTCGATTTTACGGAGGTTATTGGCAGGGTTTATGTTTAATCTTTGAAAATTCTGAAATGATGGCACAGTTTTATGGAATGAAAGTCGTTGCGCGTTGTCTGACTAAAAACAGTCCTTCCCGTTTTAAAAACATGCAAATATCATTGTTGACCTTGCTGGTCCTTCTTCTCCAGACTTTTTCGGCCATGGCGCAGCAACCGGAGGTGCAGAGCGCCGCCAGGGACGCCGTGGAGTGGCGGCACCATATCCATGAGAATCCGGAATTGTCTTTTGAAGAATACAAGACGAGCAATTATGTGGCGGACCTGCTTGCCTCGTTCGGCCACATTGAAATTCTGCGGCCTACGAAGACCTCCGTGGTCGGCATTCTGCGCGGCGGAAAGCCCGGGAAAACCGTCGGCTTCCGGGCGGACATGGACGCGCTTCCCGTGCAGGAGGAGACAGGATTTTCCTTTGCCAGCAAAACACCGGGCGTAAGCCATGCCTGCGGGCATGACATGCACACGGCCATGCTGCTGGGAACAGCCAAGGTTCTTGCCTCCATGCAGAAGGAATTGCCCGGCACGGTGTATTTCATTTTCCAGCCCGGGGAGGAAAAATCGCCCGGGGGCGCCCTTCCGATCATCAAGAGCGGAGTTCTCAAAGGCGTAGACGCCATCTTCGGTGCGCATGTGATGCCCAATGAACCTGCCGGGTCCATCGGCATTCTGCCGGCGGGGGCCGCCTCTTCCTCGTCGGACGGTTTTTTCCTTACCATTCAGGGGAAGGGTTCCCATGGCTCCATGCCGCAGCTGGGCGTGGACCCCATCGTCACGGGCTCTGAAATCGTGATGGCACTGCAAACGGTCGTCTCCCGCAATGCGACGCCCGGGGACATGGCCGTGATCACCGTGGGAAAATTCCAGTCCGGCAACGCTCCCAACGTCATTCCGGACAAAGCGGAGCTGGGAGCCTCCATCCGTTCCGTAACGCCGGAAACCCGCAAACTGCTGGAAGAACGCACCCGGTCCGTCATCGACCATGTATGCAAGGCCAATGGAGCGCAGTACAAGCTGGATTACGTTCTGGGCTATCCGTCCATCCAGAATAATGCTGCCCTGCGGGAACTGGCGAAGAAGGCGGCCGTTGAAGCCGTGGGTGAGAAGAACGTTTTTGATTCTCCCAGAATACCGGCCAGTGAGGATTTCTCCTATTATGCGCAGGTAGCGCCCACTTATTTCATGACCATCGGTTCCGGGGACGGCCCTGCGAATCACAATCCCGGATTCAAGGCGGACGACGGAGCGATTCTCAACGGAATCAAGGCGGAGGTCCGGATGATCCTGGATTACCTGAACTCCAAATAAAAGGAGGAAGGCAACAAGGGAAAGGCCCCTATTCCTGGCCGGAGCAGCGGGCGGCCTCCTGCATTTCCCGGATGCATTCCTCCATTAGCGCGGCGTCTATTTCATGGACGTCCTTTCCCCGGCCTATCCCGGTAAGCATCAATACCGTCAAATGGCCGCCAAGGTGCTCACGGAAGGCTTCCAGGCCCTTCAGCACTTCGCATGCGCCATCCTCCGTCCTGCGGGAGAGCAGAGGGTGGAACACGGGCAGTCCCAGGGCTTTCAGTACGGAGACGATTCTTTCCGCCTCCGCAGCAGGCAGCCATCCCTTCCTGACGGAATAAAGGATATCCAGGCACATGCCCACGGAAACGGCTTCCGCATGGCCCAGCGTGTAGCCGGACATGGTTTCCATGTAATGGGCGGCCCAGTGTCCGAAGTCCAGGGGGCGGCTGGAACCCAATTCAAAGGCGTCTCCACCTCCGGCGATGTGAGCGGCGTGCAGCAGCGCGGAACGCTCCACGGCATATTCCAGCGCGTCCCGCTCGCAGGCGGCCAGCGCGTCGGCGTTCGTTTCCAGCCAGTCAAAGAAGGAGGCGTCTTTTACCACGGCCACCTTCACCACTTCCGCCAGGCCGGCCCTTTTAAGGGAGAGGGGCTGGGAATGAAGGAACAGGAAGTCGTTAAGCGTGGCCCAGGCTACGGCGAAGGTGCCCAGGTAGTTCTTCTGCCCCATGAAGTTAATTCCGTTTTTGACGCCTACGCCGGAATCCGCCTGGGAAAGGGTGGTGGTGGGCACGCGCAGCAGCCGGATGCCGCGGTGGGCGGTGGCGGCGGCAAAGCCCGCTACGTCCAGAAACGCCCCGCCTCCCACGGCAATGATGTAGGAATGGCGGTCGATGCCCGCTTCCACAATGTGGCGGAGGGCCTTTTCCCACGCGGCAAAGCCGGTTTTGGCCGCTTCCCCGCCCGGAACGGAACGGCAGCCGGCATAGGCCAGTTCTCCGGCGTTCTTTTCAAAATAACGGTCGATGTCCGCCGGGAGCTGCGGATAAAACCGTTCCAGCCCTTCCTCCATGAGGACGAGGACGCGGCCTCCGGGCCTCTGCTCCATCAGGCTGGCCAGCGCATCGTTTTCCGGACGGAAGGCTCCGTGGGTAAAGCCCGTTCTATAGGGAAAATCCAGCCGGATATTCAGCGTATGAAGGGACATTTCAGAAGGAATGCAATGGAATGGCTCGCGGCTTTCCTAATCCCTGCGGAGCACGGGAACAGCCCTCATCTGGATGAAGCGGTCCGCCTTGGCGGCCTCTTTCTGGGACATGTACATGGTGTACGGCTGCTGGGCCACCTCAATGCGGTGCGTGCCGCCGGGAGCGGGCAGGTCCAGAAGCTGGTTGAGGTGCTTGAGGCTCTTTACCTGGACGCCGTTCACTTTTTCCACAATGGAGGAGTTCATCTGGGCATAGCCCAGCGTGGCCTGGGTGGGCAGCGCCATCAGGAAGACCACGATTTCATCCACGCCTTTTTTCCGGATGTCTTCCTTTTTCTGAATAGCTTCCAGCAGGTTGAGAGGGGGGCGGTTCTTGCTGAGCTTATTGATTTCCCTCATCAGGGCTCCCGTCAGGGGGACGAACACCAGACCTCCGTAAATGCGGTAGGGGGGATTGGAAATAAAGGGGGCCGGATTGATCAGATCCCCCTCCAGCGCGCTCCGGTCAAGCTTGACATCCAGCGTCATGGGCTGGCTGACGCCGTCCTTATCCTTGCGGCGGATGCCCAGCGTGATGGTGTCCCCCGGCATGGCGGAGTCACGGAACAGGACGTTGGCGGAAACGGGGCCCAGCGCGGGGTCCCTGATCAGGCCTTTGCTGTCCAGCGGAATGCCGTTGACGCTTTCCACCACGTCTCCGGGACGCACGCCTGCCTTGTAAAAGGAACCGTAGACAGGCAGTTTCACCACGTAAAAGCCGCCGCCGGTTTCCGGAAGGCCCAGGAACTTGCGGAAAACGGGGTCCGTCAGCTCCGTGACCTGGGTGCCGTCCGCCGGGAAGCCGGTGTAATTGCCGGACCGGGCCTGTTGGAGGAACCGGGAAATCATGGTATGGGTCACGGCCAGCGCCTTCTGGGCGGAAGGATCGCAGCTGGCGCTGAGAGCCACCAGTTTATTATCCCTCATGATGGGGTTGCCTGCGCCGCCTTTCAGAGGCGTGACGGAGGATTTGACATTGTACAGGACAAAAGGTTCGCTGTTGGTGAAAGGGCTGGAGCTTTCCGTTGCCAGAAGGGTTCCGGACGTAGTGATGGGGAGGCCGTCGTCATTGAACTGCCAGAAGGTCACCTTGTCGCCCAGGCGCGGGGCGTTCCCCAGCGTGACGGGCACCAGCTTGTCCAGGAAGGCGGCGTCTGCCTCGTTTTTCAGGCGCAGCAGGGCAAGATTGGCTTCCGGGTCAAAGGCGGTCACGGTCACGGGAACCGTTTGGGAGCCGTCCGCGGAGGTCACTTCCACGAAGCTGGCGGAATAAACGATGTTGGCCGCCGTCAGAATATTGCCGTCCCCCAGGTAAATGCCGAAGCCCTGGCTGTACGCCGGGTTTTCCTTGCTCCACGGCTGGACCATGGCATAGCCCTGGTTGGTGGCGTTAATGCCTACCATGGAGTTGGTGGGAGAAGGGAGCTGCGCCGGAGCGGCCGTTTCCTCCACCTGTTCAGGCGGTGTTTCCGGCTGCTGCCCGGGCTGGGGTTCGGGAGCGGTTCGTCCGGCTTCGCGCGGCTGGCAGCCGCCGAGCAGAATCAGGGAACCGAGGGCGAAAAGGGAAAGAATTTTCATGGCGGTTAACGGGCGGGGTTGGTGTTCCGGTCAGGCTGGCGGCCGGGAATGGCGCTGTCCAGACGGGCGTTTTTCGGGATGTTGTAGGTTTTGGAGATGCGCTTGTTGGCCGCCTCCATGGCCTTGCCTTCAAAGATCAGGGGGCGTTCCCCGTTTTTCAGTTCAATAATCACGTATTCCGGCATATTCTTCGGATAAAGGAGTTCGTAGGCGTGGGTGAGGCCCTTGACCTTCACGCCGTTGATTTTTTCCACGATGGCGTTGGAGATGGAGCCGGACAGGCGCGCGTTCACTTCATCGTCCAGCACCTTGGTGATGATTACCATGTCTTCATGGTCCACGCAGCCGCCGTCTTCCTGGTAATCCCGGATATCCAGGGCGACGTCCAGCATGGAGATGTCCGCCGCCGCAAGCACATTGCGCTGGATGGGCTGGAACACCAGGCCGCCGAAGACGATATAGCGGGGCATCTTGTCGTATTCCGCCATCAGCAGATCCTTGGAGAGAGAGGGCTTCATCACCATCTCCACCTTCATGGGCTTGCCGTCGCGGATGATATCCAGCGGGAGCCGGTCATCCTTGAAGCAGCGTTCAATGAGCTCTTTCATGCTGATTTTCTGGCCGTCCAGCTCAATCATGGCGGAGCTGTCCACGTCGTAGCCGTCCACCTTCATCAGCAGGTCCCCGTTGCGGAGCACTCCATCGGCGGAGGAGCCCTTGAGCACTTTGCCGATCAGGACGCCCTTCTCGTCGTCCGGCAGGCCGAACGCCTTGCGCATGGCGGGATTCAGGATGGGCGCGGCCTGGATGCCCATGTCCACGTAGCCGTCATAGACGCCGTCCTTGATGTCCTCCAGAAAGTGGCGGATGACGGGCGTGGGAATCACGTAGCCCGTGTTGTTGGCGTTGTTCAGGCCCTGGAAGGCTACGCCGATGACTTTGTCCCCCATCAGGGCGGGGCCCCCGCTGTTGCCCGGATTGATGGCGGCGTCCACCTGGATGGTCAGGTGTTCCGTGTTGCGGGGGTGGGCATATGTGGTGAAGTCGATGCGGGAGACTACGCCGCGCGTGACGGAAAGCCTGTTGCCGCCGATGGGGTAGCCGATCACCCTCACCTCGTCTTCCAGGTGGGGCAGGTTCTTGCTGAATTCAAAAGGCCGGATGCCCTTGAAGGGCTTGGGGTCGTCCGCTTCCAGCAGGGCCAGGTCCGCATCATGGGCGATGAATTTGACCCTGGCGGGAATTTTGCGGGAATCCCCGTACATGGAGATGTAAATGCGTTCCGCGTTGCTGACCACATGGGCGTTCGTCATGAAGGCGTTTTCCCCGATCAGGAAGCCGGTGCCGATGCCGCCCTGGTAGCGGCCCGTATCCCATGGAGTGGCGTAGTCCGGCGTCAGGGAATCCACTTCGATCTTCACGACTCCCTTGTATTGGTCATTGATGGAAACGACGGGGCCGGACATGACCTTGTCCACCCCGAAGTCTGAAATGGAAACGGCCGGTTCATCCGCGTAGGAAAAAGCGGCGGCGGCCAGGACTGCACACAGTCCTTGGAGGCAGGTATGGAAGTGCATGGTGGTCTGTAGTGAAGAGGTAATGTTGTGAAAGTAAGTTGGTTATAGATTGCTTTTCCGGCTTTGGGTTGCCAGGCTTTCCTGGAAGGAGTTGACTTCCTCCAGCAAGGAAGAAAAACGTTCCGTCACCTCGTCGTCTACCTGGCTGCGGCGGATGTCCAGCGCGGCTACCGTCTGGCGCGTCTGTTCCACGCACAGGGCCATGCGGGCGGCCATGGTGCAGTAGTCCGCATCGTTTTCCTTCTCCTGGAGCAGGCAGGAGAGAATGCGCGGGGTGATGTAGCGGATGCAGTAAAAAATCTGGTTCAGGGGTTCCGGCGGTTCCGTCCGGTTCCTCTGGGATTTGTTGATCTCCCGGCTGAACTGGCGCTGGCACAGGTCCGTCAGCTCCATGACCTGCTGGAAGAGGGGGTGGAACATGCAGGACTGCACCTCCTGGGCCTCCTGTTCGTTGAGGATGTCAAAGAGGCTGAGCATGCCGGTGCTTTTGCAGGAACACGGAGTGCCCGTTTCCTCCGACTGGGCGATGTTGTCAAGCACGTCGTCCCAGCCCATCACAAAGGCCAGGCGGATGTCTCCGGTGGGGTTCAGCCTGTATTTCTGGAACACTTCCTGGTAGGCGATGGCGATGGCTTCCGCCTCCCGCAGGCGCTTGTCCCAGTGGTGGTCGGGCAGGTTGCCGTCTTCCTGGGTATTGGCATAGGTTTTGGACCATTCCTTCACCTGGGTGCGCAGCATCTGCTGGTTCGCCATGATCTGAACCTGTTCCTCGCAGGAATCCATGATCCATTCGGGGAGGGAGACCTTGATGGAAAAGGCCGTGCTTTCCAGCAGCACCATGTCGTGGTGGCTGGTGAACCATTCCAGGTACAGGGAGTTTTCCATGGTTTTCTTCCCCTTGACGGGCATGCGGCGGCTGGCCGTCATGTCCCCCGCCACGCCCCGGATGTTTTCCGGGAGCTGGGTAAGTTCCGCAGGGAGCATCCGGGGGGAGGGGTTCCTGAAATCGACCAGGCATCCGGCCAGATCCTGGAGGCAGTCCCCCTGCAGGGTGATATTCACCGGATGGGGCATCCCCATAAGCTGCAGCGCAAGCTTGACGGTTCCGCGTTCACGGTTGTCCAGCGTGCCGTAGTGGACGTAGTCTGTAATTCTGAAAATCATATGGGGAGGTGGGGGATAGAGGGGGGTAGGGAGAGGTCAATGTTGAATCAGCAGGAGGCTGTTACCTGGGGCAGTTCCGCATTTTTCTTTTCCACGGCATCCATGTTGACAAGCAGTTCTGCAATGGAATCCCAGCGGCCCCGGCTCAGGGCTTCACGGGCTTCCGCCGGCATCCGGATGGGGAAGGAACCTTCCTTCCAGGAGGCTGTCATGTTCAGGAGGTCGATCGTCACTTCCGTTTCCGGATGATCGGAAATGTACCGGGTCAGTGCGGCAATGTCATCCGCGGACGCGCACACGCAAGGGAGGCCGATGCCGGTGCTGTTGCCGAAGAAGATTTCCGCAAAGGATTCCGCGATGACGGCTTTGATGCCGGAGCGTTTGATGGTTTGCGGAGCGTGTTCGCGGGAGGAACCGCAGCCGAAGTTGGAGCCGCCCAGGATGATGGAAGCCCCCTTGAAGCGGGGATCGTCCACCGGATGGGATTTGGACTGTCCGTTTTCGTCAAAGCGTTCGTCCCAGAACATGACTCCCGCCAGCTCGTCAAACGTGATGCATTTGAGGAAGCGGGAGGGGATGATGCGGTCCGTGTCCATGTCCGGTCCGGGAACGGGAACGCAGGTGCCGGTGATGGAGGTGAATTTGGTCAGAGACATAAAGGAAAAAGTTGGAAAGTTAATTCAGGGAAAACACGTCGCGCGCGTCGGAGACCTTCCCGGTCAGGGCGGCGGCGGCCACCATGGCGGGGCTCATCAGCAGGGTGCGCCCGGTGGGGCTTCCCTGGCGGCCCTTGAAGTTCCGGTTGGAGGAACTGGCGCAGAGCTGGTCCCCCTGGAGCTTGTCCGGATTCATGGCCAGGCACATGGAGCAGCCCGCCAGGCGCCATTCAAAGCCGGCTTCACGGAAAATGTCCGCGATGCCTTCCTCTTCACACTGCCTGGCAGTCATCTGGGAGCCGGGAACGGCCAGGGCCCGGATGCCGGGAGCCACATGGCGCCCCTTGATAAGGGCGGCTACTTCCCGGAAATCCGAGATGCGGCCATTGGTGCAGGAGCCTACGAAGCACACCTGCACCGGCAGTCCCTTGAGGGGCATGTCCGCGGGGAATTTCATGTATTCCAGCGCCTCATTGATCATCTTCCGTTCGTCGTCGTTCCTGGCGGAGGAGGGGTTGGGCGTGCTGCCGCTGATGCCCGTGTTCTGGTCCGGGGAAATGCCCCATGTCAGCGTCGGTTCAATGGCGGCTCCGTCAATCTCCACGATCTCGTCGTACTCTGCGTCCGCATCGGAAGCGAAGCTCAACCAGCGTTCCACGGCCTTGTCCCAGTCCGCGTCGGTGGGGGCGAACAGACGGCCCTTGATGTATTCCACCGTGGTCTGGTCGGGGTTCACGTAGCCGCAGCGGGCCGCGCCTTCAATGGACATGTTGCAGAGGGTCATGCGTTCGTCCATGCTCATGGCGTCTATTACGTTGCCGCCGTATTCATAGGCGAAGCCCAGGCCGCCCTTGGCGCCCAGAAGGCCGATGATGTGCAGGGCCACATCCTTGGCGCGCACGCCGGGGGCCAGTTTCCCGTTCACGTTGATGCGGCGCACCTTGAGCGGGCTGAGGGCCATGGTCTGCGTAGCCAGCACGTCGCGCACCTGCGTGGTGCCGATGCCCATGGCAATGGAGCCGAACGCGCCGTGCGTAGCCGTGTGGGAGTCCCCGCACACGATGGTCATGCCCGGCTGGGTGATGCCGAGTTCCGGGCCTACCATGTGCACGATGCCCTGGAGGCCGGTGGGGAGGTCGAAAAAGCGGATGCCGTTTTCCGCGCAGTTCCGGCGCAGTTCCTTGATCATGGCGTCAGCCGTAGCGTCCGCGAACGGTTCCGCCTGGTTGTCCGTGGGGATGATGTGGTCCACGGTGGCAAAGGTGCGTTCCGGGTGACGCACGGTTAGGCCCAGGTCCCGGACCATTCCGAAAGCCTGCGGAGAGGTGACTTCATGCAGCAGATGTGTAGCGATGAACATTTGCGTTCTTCCGTCCGGCAGGATGCCGACGGAATGAGCGTCCCAGATTTTTTGGAAAAGTGTTTTCCCCATAACTGGTATAAGCATCCGTCCGTTCGGGAACCGCGTCAAGATGCAAGGACGTATTGCTGACACGGTCTGTGTCTTACAGGAAGTGTTTTTTTGAACATTTCCCCTGCATTCATGGTCTGAAATGGCCGCTTCCCAGCCTTTGGCGCATTTCCGTCTTCAAGGGAAGAAGGATTTTTCATGCTCCCCGGCACACTCTGCACCTTTTGAATTCCGGTGGAATTTTTCCTTCCACAGTGTTGCAAAAGCGTTTCCGAACCGGTCCAGCAGGTCGTCCTTCTGCCCGGATTCCGGCATTTCCTGTTCCAGGCAGGTCATCTGCACGCCCTGGATGCCGCACGGAGTGATTGCCTGGAAGGGGGGCAGGGATTCGCGGGTCACGTTGAAGGCGAAGCCGTGCATGGCGATCCATTTTTTCACCCCTACGCCGATGGAGGCTATTTTGCGGTCCTCCACCCATACGCCCACCAAACCTTCCCGGATGCGGGCCTGTACGCCGAATTTGGCGCAAGCTTCAATCAAGGCGTTTTCCAGGGCGGTGACGTAGTTGTGCAGGTCCCTGCCGCAGCGGTTCAAATCCGTGATGGGGTACCCTACGAGCTGGCCGGGGCCGTGGTAGGTGGCCTGCCCGCCACGGTTGATTTCATGAACGGGGAAGGGGAGCGCGGAACCGGGGTGCAGGCTGGCGTGGTCGCGCGTGCGCCCGATGGTATAAACCCCGGCATGTTCCAGCAGAAGCAGGTCATCTTCCCGTTCCGGGTCTTCCTGATGGGCCCGGACCAGTTGTTCCTGAAGTTCCAGGGTTTCCTGATAGTCTGCCAGGCCGGGAATGCGGATGATGTTCATGCTGCGGAGGGGCAACCCCCGGTAAGTGCGGGGCTTAACGCGTTCTGCGCACCTGCTGGCCCAGAGCGGTGCGGTACTGGCGCACGGCGGCGGCCAGGGAGGAGGCCATGAAGTTCTGGTAGCGCTCCGTGGAGATGAGCAGAGCTTCCTGCGGGTTGGACATGAATCCGCCTTCCACCAGAATGGCTGGGTGCTTGATGGTGCACAGCACGGAATAGCGGGCGCGCTTGATGCCCCGGTCAACCATGGAGATGCCTTCCTTGATGGCGAGCGGCCCTTTCAGCATGTGCCCCTGCACGGCTGTAGCCAGGGCGATGTTCATGCTGTCCTGGGAGTTGCCCTGGAGGGCGTCCTGGCGGATGTTGCGGGACATGGAGGAGGAAGTGCCCGCAGGGGCCAGCGTGAAGGTTTCCACCCCGCGGGCGGAGGGGCCGCCGTCATTGAAGTGGATGCTGATGAAGATGGCGTTGCTGTGCCTGTTGGCGATGCGGACGCGGTCCTGGAGGGTAATGAAGTTGTCCGTGTCACGGGTCATCACCACCTGGTAGCCCATGCCCTTGAGACGGTCCCGCAGTTTTTTGGCGACGGAGAGGTTGATGTCCGCCTCCCTGCTGATGCGGTTGCGCGTGCCGCTGTCATGGCCGCCGTGGCCGGGGTCAATGACTACCGTATTGAAGCTGCGGCGGTTGGCGATGTAAGTGGGGCGCAGGACCGGGTCAATGATTTTGTGCAGGTCCATGTTGGAGACCATCAGCCCCTTGGACGGATGGTCCGCCACGGGATAGGAAAGCACGAACTTCATGTTGTTCATGAACATGTCCTGGCTGTGCGCCTGCATGCGTATCTGGATCTTTTCCGGCACTTCGTAAACTTTCTGCCGTCCTTCCGTGCGTTCCCGTGTCAGTTTGTAATGGGTGCGCACCTCGGACATCGGAATGTACTGCACGCCGTTGATGGTTTCCGGGTTCCATCCGAAGGCCGTGGACAGCGTCAGCAGAAACATGCCCAAAACGCCGAGCACGGCTGCAAATGATGTGCGAGAGGTCGGATACATAGGACGATATCGCGTCCAGACTAACGGATTTTTCATGACGCACAAGAGAAAAGTTTCCGTGAAAGATTCTTTTGCGCCTGCCTCCGGAAAGGGAAAAGGCGGCTCCCGGAAGGGGGAGCCGCCTTGAATGAGTGGGAACAGGGAAGGAGCCGGATTATTTGGCCGCCTTCTCGTCCATCTTGGCCTTGACCAGTTCTTCGATTTCCTTGTACAGGTCAGGGTTGGACTTGAGGGCTTCCTTCGCGGCGTCCCTGCCCTGGGCGATCTGGCTGCCGTTATAGCTGATCCAGGAGCCGCGCTTCTGGATGATGTCATACTCCATCGCCAGGTCCAGCAGGCTTCCCACGGAGGAGATGCCTTCATTGTACATGATGTCGAACTCGCATTCCGTGAAGGGGGGCGCCACCTTGTTCTTGACCACCTTGATCTTGGTGCGGTTTCCGGCTACGGAGCCGTCGCTGGCCTTGATCTGGCCGATGCGGCGGATGTCCACGCGCACGGAAGCGTAGAATTTCAGGGCGCGTCCGCCGGGAGTGGTTTCCGGGTTGCCGAACATGACGCCGATTTTTTCACGGATCTGGTTGGTGAAGACGCAGACGGTGCGGGCCTTGGAGATGAAGCTGGTGAGCTTGCGGAGGGCGGCGGACATCAGGCGCGCCTGGGCGCCCACCGTGGAGTCTCCTATTTCGCCTTCCAGCTCCTGCTTGGTGACCAGCGCGGCCACGGAGTCCACCACGATGACGTCAATGGAATTGGAACGCACCAGGGCTTCGCAGATTTGCAGGGCTTCTTCCCCGGAGCTCGGCTGGGAGACCAGCAGGTCGTCCAGGTTGACGCCCAGGCGGGCGGCGTACTGCGGGTCCAGGGCGTGTTCCACGTCAATGAACGCGGCCAGGCCGCCGGCTTTCTGGGCCTGGGCGATGGCCGTCAGGGTCAGGGTGGTTTTACCGGAGGATTCCGGTCCGTAGATTTCCACGATGCGGCCGCGGGCGAAGCCGCCCACGCCCAGCGCGCGGTCAATGAGAAGATTGCCGGTGGGGATGACGTCCACTTCCATCTTGACGTTGTCTCCAAGGCGCATGATGGCGTTTTCTCCGAAGTCTTTCTGGATTTGGGAGAGGGCCAGGTCAAGGTTGCGCTTGCGGGCCGCTGCCAGTTTTTCCGCTTCGGGTGATAAAGGTGTTTCGTTGCTCATAATATCGTGGAAAGTATAGCTTGCGCGGCGTTATTGGCAAGTGTTCAATAGGTCTTCACGATCTCATTTCCCGTTGAGAAAGAATAGAATTCTGACATGGGGGAAAACCTGTGAAAACCAGGTGTTTCGCTCGGGAGGAATTGAGGAAAATATGGGAGAACGTTCCCGGGAGAAGGCCGGGAACGGGGAAAAACCGCTTCCGGGAGGGGACGCCGGCACGGCGTCATTCCTCAATCGGTTCCGCAAGGGGGATGTCCTCGTAGGAATCGTCGAAAATGACGGGGATATTGTGCTCCGGAATCAGGTTGATGGCGCTGATTTTCCGGTGCGTCTGGCGTGCGTGCCGGAGAGCGCGGGACAGTTTTTCCACCTGGTGCTCCAGGCCGTAATGGCTGAAGGTGGCCTGGCAGTCGTTGGAGAAGCGCACGCAGAAGGACCAGTCGTTGGGCGTGGTGATGGAGACGATGCTGGGCAGGTATTCCGTCACCGTGCCGGAGAGCAGCTCAATCAGCTTCATGGGCGCTTCCAGCTCCCGGATGCCGACTCCGTAGCTGAGCTGGCCGGAGCTGGGCGGCCTGAGCGTGACGGAGGGCATGTGCCTGCCCTGGATGTAGGGCATGTGGACCTGCTCCATACAGGGGAAAATGACGCCCTCCTTGTCCGCCAGAACGCCGTATTTGGCGTCTCCCGGGTGGACGCCCAGTTCCGGGCAGTCAATCCATGCCACGGGGATGCGCGCGTCAATGTCCACCAGCAGCGTGGGATTGGAGGATATCTGGCGCTTGACGGCCGCCCGGCGGATGGCCGGGCATTTTTCCAGCCGCTGTTCCAGTTCCGGGGCATCCATGGAAAAGATGTTGTCCTTCGGGCCTATCCCCATGACGGCGAAAGCCTGCTCGGAGTTGAAAATGCCGTTGCTTTTCAACGTGACGGTGTCGATGGAGAGCCAGTCGTACTTGAGGATGTAATCCGTCCAGAGGAAGACGATGGCCCCGATAAGGCCGAAGATGAGCGTGTAAACGGTGACGATGTGGTACAGCTTGCGCCGGAAGAGCCAGAAACGGTAGTTCCTGCCCTTGCGCTCAATGGTTTCTTTTCTGGCCTCCCGTTCCAGCAGGAGCATTTCCGGCCTTTTGGCGGAACGGGGGACTGGCGTTGTGGCTTTGTGCGACATCGGGGGGTGTGGGATGGGCGACTCCCCGCCCTCTGTCAAATATTACGCTATTTCCGGGGGGTGGCTAGCGATAATTCCGCTATTTTTTCGCAAAGGGCCTCGTAGGACCAGCCGGCGGCAGCAGCCGCCTTGGGGAGCAGGCTGGAGGGGGTCATGCCGGGAATGGTGTTAATTTCCAGCACGAAGGGGGAGTCGTCTACCTCGCGCAGCAGCACGTCCACGCGGCCGTACACCTCCACGCCGGCGGCGCGGTAGGCCTTCAGGGCGGCCTCCTGCACCTTGGCGGCGATTTCTTCCGGAAGGTCCGCCGGGCAGATGTAATCCGTGCCTCCGCCCATGTTCATCCACGGGTACTTGTTGCTCAGGTCATAGAAGCCGGAGCGGGGGCAGATGTGGATGACCGGGAGGGCTTCCCCGTCCAGAACGCCCACCGTAAGTTCACGGCCTTGAATGAATTCCTCCACCAGCACGGTGGTGCCGTGGGTAACGGCTTCCTCCATGGCGGGGAGCACGTCTTCCTGCTTGTGGATGATGTGGACGCCCACGCTGGAGCCCTCGCAGGGAGGCTTGATGACGAAGGGAAGGGGAAGGGACGGCATCACGATGCCGCCGGAGCAGTCCAGGATTTCCGCGCGGGGGGTGGGAACCCCGGCTTCCAGAAATACCTTCTTGGATTCGGACTTGTCAAAGCACAAGGCGCTGGAACGGGAACCGGCTCCCGTATACGGAACGCCGCGTTCCTCCAGAATGGCTTGAAGGGCCCCGTCCTCGCCGAAGGTGCCGTGAATGATGTTGTAGGCCAGTTCCGTGCCTTCCGGCAGCCGGAAGTCCGGACCATGTACGTCCACCTCCGTTACGTCGGTAAACCCGGCCTGGCGCAGGGCGCCGTAAACGGACTTTCCGGAGACGAGGGATACTTCCCGTTCCGCTCCGGGGCCGCCAAGGAGAAGGGCAATCTTGAGGTCGCGCTTGAGAGTGCTCATGTTGAAATAAAATAATGAATGGGTTAAAACTGGGGTTCCCGGTCTCCGATGACCTGGGCTTCCGATTTCAGGTCAATGCCGCGGTTTTCCATGGCTTCCTTCCGGATCATGTCAATCAGGATGGTGATGTCCCGCGCCCTGGCATGGCCGCGGTTGATGATGAAATTGGCGTGCACGTCTGACACGCAGGCATCCCCCACGCAGGCGTTTTTCAGGCCCAGCTCGTCAATGAGCCTGCCCGCCGGGATTTCCTCCGGGTTCTTGAAGATGCAGCCTGCGCTGGCTCCTACGGGCTGGGAAAGCTTGCGCTTGGCCCTGGCCGCCGCCAGGAGCCGTTCCATTTCCTCCGCCGGGGCGGGCTGCGCTTCAAACACGGCCTGAAGCACAAAATTATGGGCCAGGTCCGGGATGGAGCGGTACTGGGCGTTCAGTTCCTCCTTTGTGTGACTGCGGATTTCCCCGTCTTCATCCAGGCAGACGACGGAGACGAGGTTTTTAATCATGTCCATGCCCATGGCCCCGGCGTTCATGCGGAGGCTTCCTCCCACATTGCCTGGAATGCCGTCCATCCATTCCAGGCCGCCCAGGCCGTTCTGGACGGCGGTGGAAACCAGCTTTTTCAGCCGCACTCCCGCGCCGGCGGAAAGGCGGTTCCCCTGAATTTCCAGGACGTCGAATTCGCCTCCGGAGGGGTGGATGACGGCGCCGCGCAGGCCGCCGTCCCTGACGATGATGTTGGAGCCGCGGCCAATGACGTGCACGGGAATGTTCCTGTCCCGGCAATAATTGACGGCTGTCTGCATGCCGGAGAAGGTGGAGGGCTCCAGCCAGTACTGGGCGCAGCCTCCCACCCTCATGGTGGTGTGGCGTGACATGGGTTCGTACAGCTTGCCTTCCAGGGATTCGCCCGCGGTGCGTTCCAGATCCTCCAGCAGAGCCAGGTCGCGCGCGATGCGCATGCCGCATTCGTGGACGTTTCCGGCCCCCAGCGTCAGGAACAGGTCTCCGGGTTTCAGCGCGTTGCCGATGGCGTGGTGGGCCGTGCCCAGGTCGGGAAGATAATGGGTTTCCACCGGGCCGTGCCTGTGCATGGCGTCGATGATGGTCTGGCCGCTCACTCCTTCAATGGGCAGTTCGCTGGCGGGGTAAACGTCCGCCACAAAGACGAGGTCCGCCGCCTGGAGCACCTTGCCGAAGTCGTCCGCCAGCATCTGGGTGCGCGTGTAGCGGTGCGGCTGGAAGTAAACCACCAGGCGGTTCGGCTGGAGGGAGCGGGCGGTCTGGAGCGTGGCGGCTATCTCCGTGGGATGGTGGCCGTAATCGTCCACAATCCGGATGGTGGGGGAAAGGTATTTGGTCTCAAAGCGGCGCTTGGCCCCGGCGAAGGAAGCCAGGCCGCGCGTTATCGCCGGGAAGTCCACGCCCAGTTCCGTTGCCAGCGCAATGGCAGCCAGGGAATTCAGCACGTTGTGGCGTCCGGGAATGCCCAGCTCCACGCGGCCCAGTTCCTCTTCCCCTTTCAGGACGGTGAACAGGGTGCGGCCGCGGCGTTCCAGGATGTCCGTGGCGGTGTAATCCGCACCAGACCAGCCGTAGGAAACGGAATTGGGATAGCCGGCGCATACGTCCGCTGCGCCGGGATGGGCGCGGCAGTAAATGATCTTGCCCCGCGTCTGGGAGCACAGCTGGTCAAACACGGCCTTGATTTCATCCAGGTCCTTGTAATGGTCCAGGTGTTCCGGCTCAATGTTGAGGACGATGCTGTGCTCCGGGATGTAGTTCACCAGCGTGCCGTCGCTCTCGTCCCCTTCCGCCACCAGGTATTCGCTGTCCTCGTTCCAGTGGGCGTTGGTGCCCAGCACGGGGATTTCCGCCCCTACATAGTGGCACGGGCGCATGCGGCCTTCCCGCATCAGGTGAGCGCAGAGGGCCGAGGTGGTGGTTTTGCCGTGCGTGCCGGAGACCACGACGCCCTTCTTCCCGTTCAGGATGGCCGCCAGGCATTCCGCGCGGCGCATGCAGGGAATGTTCAGTTTGCGCGCGGCGGAAAGGGCCGGATTATCCTCCCGGATGGCGCTGGAATAAATGACGATTTCCGCGTCGGAGACGGCGTCCGCTGAATGCGGGCAGGAAAAAGAAAGTCCCAGGCTCTGGAGCCGTTCGGTTTCCGTGCTGGTCACCCGGTCGCAGCCGCTCACCCGGTGCCCCATTTCCATCAGCATGAGCGCCAGGCCGGACATGCCGGACCCGGCCACCCCGATGAGGTGGAGACGTGCCGGATGTTCCCTGTCCATCAGGCGTTTGCGTAAAGTCTCAATCATGGATGGCTGCATGGTCCGTGTTTTCAATGACATTGGCGATGCGGGATACTGCATCAGGCGTATCCAGACGTAAAGCACATTCATTCATGGAGGCCAGCAGGGAGGAATCCTTGAAGACTTCGTTCAGAAAAGCCGCAATATCGTCCGGCGTGAGGGTGTTTTCACGCATCATGCGCGCCGCCCCGTGGGCCGCGAAGACGCGCGCGTTGTGCGCCTGGTGGTCATCCGCGGCAAAGGGGTAGGGAACCAGCAGGGCCGCCTTCCCCATGTGGGCCAGCTCCGTCAGGCTGGACGCCCCGGAACGGGAAATGACCACGTCCGCCGCGGCGTACGCGGTCGCCATGGCGGAACAGAACTCAATGACGTGCACATGGGGCATGTCCGCCGTCAGCTGGCTCACGCGCGCAAAATCCGCGGAGCCGGTGATGATGAGGAAGTCGCACAGGTCCGCGCACTGCCGGGCCGCTTCAATGACCAGGGAATTCAGGTTCCTGGCCCCCTGGGAGCCGCCCATCACCAGGGCCACGCGGCGGTCCTTCGGCAGGTTGAGCTCCGCCCGGGATTCATCCTTATCCCTGCGTTCCTCCATCTCCTGGCGCACCGGGGTGCCGGTGACGATGCACTTGGCGGGGTTGAAATAGTGCCTGGCCTCCTCAATGCCCAGCAACACGTTCGTGCAGCATTTGGCGGTCATGCGGTTGGCCTTGCCGGGCAGGGCGTTGGAATCGTGCACGTAGGTGCGGATGCCCTTGCGGTGGGCGGCGTAAACGGGGGGGAAGGAAGTAAAGCCGCCCATGCCGATGACGACGTCCGCATTCACCTCGTCCAGAAGGCTGCGGCTGAAACGGATGGCCTTGTACAGCCTGAGCCCGAAGCCCAGCAGGGACATGGACGGGATTTTGGGCATAGCGATGGCCTCAATGGTGCGGAAATTGAGATCGCCGTAATTCTTGCTGGCCTGCGCATCCACCTTCTTCTGGGAAATGAGGAGGGTGACGTTGTGGCCGCGCTTTTTAAGTTCCTGGGCTACGGCTATGCCGGGGAAAAGGTGCCCCCCCGTGCCGCCGCAGGCAATCACGATGTTCAGGGTGGGACGCGAGGGAGAGGGTTCAGTCATAATCTTACGTCAATGGAGCGTTCGTCTTTGCGGGTGATTTCACAGTTGGGCTGTGCACCGGTGGAAAATCTCTGAATGCTGGTGAGCATGCCCAGGGCGGCCAGCGTGAAGACCAGGTTGGTGCCCCCGAAGCTGATGAAGGGCAGCGGCAGCCCGGAGTTGGGCACGGCGTTGGTCACCACGGCAATGTTCAGGATGGCGGGGCAGAAGATGATGGCGACGATCCCCACGGCCAGGAACCGGCCGTAGGCGTCCCGGCACTGCATGGCTACGCCGATGCCCGCATAGGTCATCAGGAAATAGCAGAGCAGGACGAACATGGTTCCGTAAAAGCCGAACTCCTCCCCAAGCGGGGCGAAGATGAAGTCCGTATGGGCGAAGGGAAGCGTGCCGTGCTTTTCCGCGCTGTTGCCCAGGCCCACCCCGTCCAGGCCGCCGCGGGACAGGGCGATGGAGGCGCGGTACTGCTGGAGCCCCGCGCCCAGGCGGTGGGCGTCCAGGTCCTTCCAGGCCAGGAAGCGTTCCAGGCGGTTGGCGTTGCTCTGCACCAGAACGTACAGGGCCGCTCCGGCGAGCGCTAGGGCGCCGCCCAGGTAAATCTTGCGCGTGCCGGCCACGAACATCACGCAGAACGCGGCCAGGGCCAGCGCTACGGAGGTGCCCATGTCCTTTTCAAAAAGAATCAGCGCCAGCGGAATGCCGAAGATGACGCCGGGCATCACGAACCCCCACCAGAAGGAGGTAGTGCGGTCCCGGTACAGGGCCAGCCAGTTGGCCAGCGCCATCATCATGCAGAGCTTGGCGCATTCACTGGGCTGGAACTGCATGCCGATGGTGATCCAGCGGCGTTCCCCGTTGATCTCCTTCCCGATGCCCGGCACGTAGCACAGCACCAGCAGGAAGCAGGCGAACCCCAGAATCCACCAGATATACTTCCTCCATATCCGGTAATCTATCCGGGAGAGGATCATGGCCCCCACCAGCCCCGCGCAGGCAAAGGCGGTCTGCTTGAACAGGGGCTCGTACGGGTGCTTGGTTTCTTCCGCCCAGGCCGCCGTGCTGGATACCATCACCAGGCCCACGACCAGAAGGCAGATGACGAAAAACCAGACCAGAATCATGCAGACTTTGGAAGACATGGCGGCAGGGGCGGGAAGAGAAAGAACTTACTTCTTGGGAATCATGATCTTTTGACCGATCTTGAGGCGTGCTACGTCCCGGTCGTTCATCTTGTTGAATTTCTGGAGGGAGCGCCAGTTCATCTTGTACTTGCGGGCGATTACGGAGAGGGTCTCACCCTTCTTCACGATATGCGCCACGCCGTCCGGTTCCGTTTCCGCGGCGGCGGTTTTTTCCGGCGCCATCTTGTCGCCGGGGCGTGCCGGAATGACGAGCGTGCTTCCGCTGACAAGGCGCTGCACCCTGGGATTGACGGCTTTCAGGTCATTGACGGCCACCTGGTTGTCACGGGCGATCCGTTCCCACGTATCCCCCGTGCGCACGATGTGGCGCGCAGGACCTGCCACCGGAGCGGCATCCGGAATGTGTTCCTGCACGGCGGGAACCGGCTGCCTGTTCGGGCGCGCGTCCACCACCTGTTCCGGCTGCGTGATGGTGACCGGAGCCGCGGGAGCGGCCTGGGGAGCCTGGGGCAGAACCGCCGGGGGAGCCGCAGGAACGGGCGTCTGGGAAACGGTGGGCGGCGCGGGAAGGGCGGTTGCCATTTCCACGGTCTCCGTCGTATTCCTGAACCAGGTGCTGCGGACATAGACGCCGCCGATAACAAGAAGATGGAGAAGAAGGAGGACGACGAGCCAGCGCACGACGGTGCTGCTGGGAGCGTCATCTTCAAATTCGGAGACGCGTGCGCGGTATCTGCTGAGCTTGGCACGGAGCACGGTGCCCATTTTGCGTTTCGGACGGGTGCGTCCGGTCGGATTGTGATCGGGGGTCTTGGTCGTTTTCATGATGGTGGGTTTCTGGTGGGTTGTCAGGAAAGGGGGGAGAGGGCGTTCACCGCGTCCCGGAAGGCCTGGCCGCGCTGGACGTAGCCGGTGAACATGTCAAAGGAGGAGGTGCCGGGGGAGAACAGGACGGTGTCTCCCGTCCTGGCGCAGGCGCGGGCCTTGGCCACGCAGTCCGCCACGTCCGCTGCTTTTTCCGTGGGAACCACGGGGGAAAAGGCGTCCTGGAGCTGGTCCGCAATCTGGCCGAAGACGACGCACGCGCGCACCTTTTCCTTCAGCATGGGCCGCAGGGGCAGGTAATCCAGTCCCTTGTCCTTGCCTCCGGCAATCAGGATGACCGGGGAATTCTGGGATTTCAGCGCTGCTTCCAGCGCGTGCAGGTTCGTGGCCTTGGAATCGTTCAGCCACAGCACGCCGTCCAGCGTGCGGACGGTCTCGCAGCGGTGGCCGGGGGGAGTGAACTCCTTCAATACTTCCGCAGCCGTTTCCGCGGGAATGCCCAGGTGGCGGCAGGCCAGCACGGCGGCCATGGCGTTTTCCGCGTTGTGGCGCTGGTTCAGGGTGGTATCCGCCAGGTTCAGCAGGGGCTTGTCTCCCTCCATGACCTGCGGTTCCCGGTAATAAAGGTCCGCCGCCGGATCTTCCGAACTGAAGGTGCGGACGGGGGCTTTCAGGTGCGGGAGCCTTTCCCCGGCGCGCACGACGGCCAGGTCTTCTTCCGTCTGGTTGTCGAAGATGTGCAGCTTGGCGTGGTAGTAATCCTCCACGGACTTGTAGCGGTCCATGTGGTCCGGCGCAAAATTGAGCCATACGGCCACGTCCGGGTGGAAATCGCGGATAGTTTCCAATTGGAAGGAGCTGACCTCCAGCGCCAGCACGTCCGGCACGGAATCCCGGAGCAGGATTTCCGCCATCGGGACGCCGTAATTGCCGCAGGCGATGGCCGCCTTTCCGGCGCGAAGCAGGATTTTTTCCACCAGGGACGTGGTGGTGGTTTTTCCGTTGGTGCCGGTGATGGCGATGATGCGGCCATGGTAGAAGCGGCAGGCCAGCTCCATTTCACCGATGGTTTCCACGCCTTCCCGCCCGAAGGCCCTGACAAAGGGGCTGTCCGTCTCAATGCCGGGGGAGATGACCACCAGGTCCGCGCGGAAGGCCCTCCCGTCTTCCTCCGTGGCGGCGGCGTGCAGCGGAATGTCTTCCGGCCAGTTGCCGATGGAGGGGGAGGCGTCAAACACGCGCACCCGGGCGCCATGCTTCATGGCGAGGCGCGCCGCGGCGCGTCCGCTTCTTCCCGCTCCCAGGACGGCGATGTTGAGATTGTTGAGCTGCATGTTCGTGGTTGTCAGGCGGTGGTGATCAGGAAAAGGCCCAGGAACGCCAGCAGGAGGCTGATCATCCAGAAGCGGGCAATCACCTGGGTTTCCTTCCATCCCTTGAGTTCAAAATGGTGGTGGATGGGAGCCATGGCGAAGATGCGTTTACCGTGGCGCAGCTTGAAGCTGCCTACCTGGAGAACGACGGATGTGGCCTCCATGACGAAAACGCCACCGATGACGATGAAAAGAAGCTCCTGCGCCGTGCAGACGGCGGCCATGCCGAATGCTCCGCCCAGGGCCAGGGAGCCGGTATCCCCCATGAAGACCCTGGCCGGGTAGCAGTTGTGCCACAGGAAACCCAGGCAGGCGCCCACCAGGGCCATCATGAAAACGCTGATTTCCCCTGCGCCGGGGTGGAAGGGGATGTCCAGGGAATCCGCCATCAGCCAGTTCCCGCAAATGGCGGCAATGATGGCGTAGGAGATGCCCGTGGTGACGGAGCAGCCGGAGGCGAGGCCGTCCAGTCCGTCCGTCAGGTTCACCGCATTGGAGGCGGACATGACCACCACGACGCCGAAGGGAATGTAAACGTACCACGGCAGGTTCACCTGGCCGTAGAACGGAATGAACAGGGAGGAGACGTAGTCATGCAGTTCCACGCGGGGGCTGCCTTCCGGGTACAGGTACAGGAACGTGACGCCCGCCAGCCCGGCCAGGAACTGGATGAAGAGTTTTTTACGCGCGGAAATGCCGTCCGAGGTTTTCTTGGCCACCTTCAGGTAGTCGTCCCGGAAGCCCAGCAGTCCCAGCGCCAGGGTGACGAACAGGCAGGAGATGATGAAGGGATTGTTCATTCTGGCGCACAGCAGGGTAGCCGCCGTCATGGAGCCTACGATCAGCACGCCGCCCATGGTGGGAGTTCCCGCCTTGGCTCCGTGGAGTTCCGCCAGCTTGTGCACTTCCTCCGCGGTCCTGATGGGCTGGCCGATTTTCAGGGAAATCAGCGCGCGGATTACCCGCGGGGCGAACATCATCGTCAGGACAAAAGAGATGAGGCAGGCCAGCAGGGCTCTCCCTGCCGGTTCTGCAAGCGCCCCCGCGGGGCTGAGCTGTTCAATGAAGGAATGCATAAAATTTACTGGGGCGGAAAGGTGAGGTTCATGACTTGCTCCATCCGGGCAAGGCGGCTGCCCTTGAAAAGGACGATGTCTCCCGGCGCCGTGTGGCTGCGGAGCCATTCGGCGGCTTCCTCTGCGGAGCCGAAGTTCAGTCCTTTGGTGGATGAGTTCGGAGAAATGGCGTCCGTAATCCGGGCGGCATCCGTTCCCACGCTGACCACGCAGTCAAAGCGGAGCTTTTCCGCCGTGCGTCCCACCAGCGCGTGCCCTTCTTCGGAAAACGTTCCCAGTTCCCCCATTCTGCCCAGCACCGCAAAGCGCCTGCCGGTGCAGGAAAGCTCCGCTGCGGTGTGCAGGGCGGCCTGCATGGAATCCGGATTGGCGTTATACGTATCGTCCACTACCAGAATGCCGTTGGACCGGGTGCAGTGGAGCCTGCCGCCCGTGAGCTGCGCCCGGTTGAGGCCGGAGACGATCTGCTCCTTCGCAAGACCTGCCACCCAGCCGGCGGCGGCGGCCAGAAGCGCATTGGCCACCATGTGGCGGCCGTGGACGGGCAGTTCCACCACCTCCCGGCAGAAATCAGGAATGGAAAGGGTGAAACGCGTCCCATTCTCCGTGGAGACCGGGTTTTCCGCGCGGACGGTTCCGGAGTCAATGCCGCACTCAATGCACGCGGCGCGGGTGGACCGGCGGATCATGTCCGCATAATCGCAGTCCGCCGGGAAAATCATGAAGCCGTCTTCCGGCAGGCAGCGGGCTACCGTGCATTTTTCCCGGGCAATGTTTTCCCGGGAGCCCAGGTATTCAATATGGGAAGTGCCGATGCTGGTGATGATGCCGATCTTCGGGCGTGTCATTTCACACAGGGGGGCCAGTTCTCCCGGATGGTTCATGCCCATTTCCCACACGGCGGCCTCGTCCGCCGGGGAAGCCCGGAGGATGCTGAGGGGAACGCCGATGTGGTTGTTCAGGTTTCCCTGCGTGGCGATGGTCCGGAGTCCCTGGGAAAGAACGGAGGCGGTCAGGTCCTTGGTGGAGGTCTTCCCGTTGGAGCCGGTCAGGCCGATGGCGGTGAGGGTCAGCCCGGCACGCCACCAGGAGGCCAGCTGCTGGAGGGCTTTCAGCGTATCCTCCACCAGGATGACGGCGCAGGAGGGGTCCATCCCTTCCTCCACGCGGCTGACGACGACTGCCGCCGCGGTGCGGGAAGCCTCCGGGGCAAACAGGTTGCCGTCAAACTTTTCTCCTCCCAGCGCGAAGAAAACGGCATGGGGCGGCAGGGCGCGGCTGTCTGTGCACACGCCTCCGGAAGCGACCCTGTCAAAGGGGCCGCTGACCAGTTTTCCGCCGATGGCGTTGCAGATGCCGTGTGCCGTGAGGGAGGTCATGAAAGATGAAATGATGTGTTATGCCTGCGGGAACTCTTCCCTCTCCTTGATGAACATGTTGCGCCGCACTTCCTTGGCGTCGCTGAAATCGATGCGTCCGGTGGAAAGCTCCTGGTAGTTTTCATGGCCCTTGCCCGCAATCAGGACGACGTCCCCCAGCCGGGCCTGTTCGATGGCCGTGGCGATGGCCCGGGCGCGGTCCGGAATGATGGCGTACCTGCCTTCCGGCATGCCCGCCGTAATCTGGCTGATGATGGAGAGGGGCTCCTCGCTCCTGGGGTTGTCGGAAGTGACGATGCAGGCGTCAGACAGGCGCGCGGCCACGGCGCCCATCAGCGGGCGCTTGCCCTTGTCCCGGTCACCGCCGCAGCCGAACACGGTAATCAGGCGGCGGGAGCAGATTTCCTTGAGCGTCCTGCAGACGTTTTCCAGGGCGTCCGGCGTGTGGGCGTAATCAATGAAGATCTGGGCGCCTCCGGGGTGGGTGAACAATTGCAGTCTGCCGGGAACCTGCGGAATGTTCTGGAGGTTCGCGATGGCGTCCCGTACCGGGATGCCGGCGCAGATGACGGCCGCCAGCGCGGCCAGGCTGTTGTACATATTGAATTTGCCGATCAGGGGCACGCGCACCAGGTAGCTTTTTCCCTTGTATTCCAGTTCGTATTCGCTGCCCTTGGCCGTGGCGTGGTGCACCAGCATGCGGAAATCCGCGCCCAGGGCGGAACCGTAGGTCTTGACGGCCATGCGGCCGGAGAACATTTCTGCCAGGCGGCGGCCGTAGGCGTCGTCAATGTTGATGACGGCCACGGGCTTGCGGCGGGCCCTGGTGTCCTGCGCCATCTGCTCGAACAACTTCGCCTTGGCCTGGAAATAATTCTCCATGGTGTGGTGGTAATCCAGGTGGTCCTGGGTCAGGTTGGTGAAAATGCCCACGTTAAAATTAATGCCGGCCACGCGTTCCTGGTCCAGCGCATGGGAGGATACCTCCATGGAAACGCCGCGGCAGCCGTTTTCAAACATCTCCTTCAGCAGGTGTTCCAGCTCCAGCGGGCCGGGCGTGGTGTGGGTGGAGGGGGTGATTTCCTCCCCGTTGTCATAGGCGATGGTGCCGATCAGCCCGGCGCGCAGCCAGGACTGCTTCAGCAGGGAATGGGCGATGTAGGCCGTCGTAGTTTTTCCGTTCGTCCCCGTCACGCCTATCATGGTCATGTGGCGGGAGGGATGGCCGTTCCAGGCCGCGCCCATCAGGCTGACGGCCAGGCGGGAATCGTTCACCTCCACCCAGCTGACTCCGGCGTCCCTGGCTTCCTTCGTGCAGGGCATTTCCGCGACGACGGCGCAGGCTCCGCGGCGGATGGCTTCCGGAATGAACTCGTGGCCGTCCGCCTGGGTTCCCTTCAGGGCAATATAGCAGGAGCCGGGCAGAACGCGGCGGCTGTCGCATTCCAGATGGGAGATTTTCACCTGGGGGGAGCCGGTGAGCGTATGGGCGGGAAGGTCTTTGAGCAAGGTAAGTAGCTTCATGATAGGATTATCTGCGCGGCAGTTTGGACGGGGAGGAAGAGGCTTGGGCACGGGAGGCTTTTTTGTCTGCCTCCGCGGAAGGGGTATTCTTGGGAATGTTCATGGCCGCCGCCAGGCGGGTGGCCAGTTTCTGGAAGACCGGAGCGCATACGGTGCCGCCGCCGGGGTGGCAGTGCTTGGAGGTGGGATCGTCAATGACGATGAGGCAGACGAAGGCCGGGTCCTCCACCGGAAGCATCCCTACAAAGGAGACGGTATAGCGGTTGTCAAAATAGCCGCCCGTGGGCTTCACCTTGTGGGCGGTGCCGGTCTTGCCCCCCACGTTGTAGCCTTCAATCCGCGCCCTTTTGGCGGTTCCGTCCAGGTCCGTGACGTGGAACAGGGCGTTCCGGAGGTTCCGGGCTGTTTTAACGCTCATGACCCGGCATACTTCCACGGGGGGGGAGGGCTGGAAATTCTTGTCGTCCACGTAAATGCCGTCCACCAGCCGGGGGCGCATGCGCACGCCGTCATTCGCGATGGCGGCGTAGGCCATGGCGACCTGCAAGGGGGAGACCATCAGGGAATAGCCGAAGCTGATGCGGGAGAAGTTGACGAAGTTGCTGCCGTCCTGGCACTGGCTGTTGGTTTCCCCCGGCAGGTCGATGCCCGTCTTGGAGGAAAAACCGTATAGGTCAAAATACTTTTTATACGTGGGCCAGCCCGATTTCAGCGCAATGCGGAAGGCGCCCGGGTTGCTGGACTTTTTCAGCACGCCCGCCACGGTCAGGCCGCTGTAGAAACGGGGGGCGTCCGTGACGGGGCGGGAGCCGGGCACCATGTAGGGCGTGCAGTTGATCATGGTATCGAATGTGGCCTTTCCGCTGTCCACGGCGGACGTGACGGAAACGATCTTGAAGGTGGAACCCGGTTCGTACAGGGACTGCACGGCGAAGTGGTAGGCGCCTTCCTGCAGGCCCTCGCGCGTATTTAAATTATAGTGGGGACGGCTGGCCATCGCCAGAATGCTGCCGGTCTTGGGCTCCACGACGATAATGCAGCCGCGGGGCTTGTGGGTCTGGTCCGTGTAAAAGGAAATGGCGGCGTCCAATTCCTCCTCCACGATCGTCTGGTACTCCATGTTCACGGTCAGGCGAACGTTCAGGCCGTCCACGGCGTCCTTGAAACGGGAATCCGCGGAGGGGATGATGCGGCCCCGGCTGTCCTTCCGGTACTCCCTGATGCCGTTGTGGCCCAGAAGCTGGTCGTCCAGCTGTTTTTCAAGGCCGGAAAGGGCCACGGGCCGCGGACCGCTGTCCTTCGTCTGGGCGATGTAGCCCAGAATGTGCACCATGCATTCCGGCACGGAATAAACGCGCTTGGAAGAAGTCTCAAACCGGAACCCTTGGACGCGGGCGTTCTGGATGGCCTGGCGCAGCAGTTCCGCTTTTTCCTCGGACAGGTTCTTGGCGATGACGATGCGCTTCTTGGGAATCTCCCCGTCCTTTTCCACCGTGTTGATGATGTCCTGCACGCTCATGTCCGGCAGGAAGGGGGCGATCACGCTGGCGGCGTATTCCAGATGGGCCTGCACGTATTTTCTCACCATCTCCGGCTCATAAAGCTCTTCCAGCTTCTTCCTGGCCATGTCTACCCCTTCCGGGCCGTCCTCAGGCTCTTCCAGCAGGATTTTCGCCAGATTGTGCTCCTTGCTGCCGTCCTTCTTGCTGGCCGCCTGTCCCAGGATTTTGCTGCGGAAACCGGAAACGAGCTTCTCTTTCTCCTTGTCCGTGGCGGCTTCTCCCCAGAAGGCGGAGTGGACGGCCTTGGAATAGGCAAGAGCCCAGCTGATGGTCTTGGGATCGTTCAGGTGGTAGCCGTCCGCAATCAGCTCGGAACTCTGCATGTTGTTGGTGAGGATCTCCTCATTGGCGTCCATGATGCGACCGCGCTGGGGCAGGAGAACCTCCCGTTCAATAATGCCGCCGCTGGGGACTCCGCCCGTTTTCCGGGGGGAAACCAGTTGGAGGTTGACCAGCGTCAGCATCAGCCAGATGACCGCAGCGCCCGCCACGCCGCACAGGACGAGGCTTCTTCTGGCAAATCTGGACTTCGTGATCGTGGTCATGAACGGCTCGGCGCATTTAATTGCCTGCCGCGGCAATGCGGGAGGCGTTTTCGGAAGAAATGTATTCTACGGCTGAGGGCTCGATAGGCTGAAGGTTGGACTTGTCCTGGGCCAGCCTGTCGCGGATGGCCCAGCGGCTGGTCAGGGAGGAAGTCTTGGAACGGTAATATTCCTTCGTGAGTTCGCAGGAAGCGATCTCCTCGTTCATTTGCTTGATGTCGCGCGCGACCTGGATCTGGTCGTTTTTCAGCACGGCATAAGTGATGCCCGCCCCGCAGGTGAGGGAGGCGAAGGCAATGAGCCACATGATCATGCTCACGCTGATCTGGTGGCCGGTGAAACGCTGTTTGAATCTTTTCATGGCGGTGGCGAAGGAGAGATGGGTCAGATGATTTTTTCCACGCCGCGCAACTTGGCGCTGCGGGAACGGGGGTTGGTTGAAAGTTCTTCTTCTCCCGCAGTGACGGGCTTGCGGGAAAGCAGGCGGAAGCAGTAATCCGGGTTGGGGCGCGGAGCCGGCCATTCCGGACGGTCGATTTCCGGACGGCTCCGGAGGTCGAAGAACTGCTTGACCCTGCGGTCTTCCAGGCTGTGGAAGGTAATAACGGCCATGCGGCCCCCCTTGCCCAGCAGGCGCACGGAGGAATCCAGCAGCGCGTCCAGCGCGTCCAGCTCCCCGTTGACGGCGATTCTCAAAGCCTGGAACGTACGGGTGCCGGGATGCTGCCGCCCCTTGCGCGGAAGGACGGATTCCACCACGCGGGCGAGCTGGGCGGTGGTGGTGATGGGAGCCAGGGAACGCGCCTTTACGATGGCGCGGGCAATGGCGCGGGAAGCCCGTTCCTCTCCGAACTGCCAGAGGATGTCCGCGATCTCTTCTTCCGGGGCCTCGTTCACCAGGTTGCGGGCGGAAAAGGCGGCGCGGGTGTCCATGCGCATGTCCAGCGGGCCGTCTTCCCGGAAGGAAAAGCCGCGGGAGGCGGTATCAAGCTGGTGGGAGGAAACGCCGAGGTCCGCCAGCAGGCCGTCCACCTGGGAAACGCCCTGCTGGGCGAGGATGCTTTCCACATCCTGGAAATTGCCGGCGAGCACCTTGAAACGGGAGCCGAAGCGGGCCAGCTTCAGCGCGGCGGCGCGGCGGGCGTCCGGGTCGCGGTCAATGCCCCAGACGGTAGCGCCCTGTTCCAGAAGAAATTCCGTATGGCCGCCGCCGCCGAGCGTACAGTCCACGATCAGTTTGCCGGGGCCTGCCGCCAGCATGTCCACCGTCTCATGCAGCAGAACCGTAACATGGTTAAAACCGTTGCCGGAAACGGCTCCGTCCGTTTCCGCGTCAGCGGAGGCGGAAACGGCGTCATCCCCCAGTTCGGAAACCAGGGCGTCCACTTTGGCTTCGGCTTCCGGAGCTTTCAGGGCTTCCGTGTGGTACACGCCTTCCCAGTTCATGGAGGGGGCAAGCGCCTTCCAGGAACAGACCAGCTCGTCCACCCCCTTCTCCTCCGTCAACTCCGCAATCACGTGCACATGGTTGCGGCAGATGCTCCATGCCAGCACGCGGCAGGACGTTTCCGCCGCAAGGGCATTTGCCAGGGCCTGCGCCTCCTCCGTGCGGACATGCGTACCCGCGCCCGCGCGTAAAGAAAGCTCAACATGGCCATCAAAAGCCCGGTTCAGGCTGGAGGACAATGCGCCCAATTTGCCATAAGCGCCCTTCTGTCCCGCCAGGGACATTTCCGCGGTGATGCGTGCCTTCTCCTGCTGCCAGGCGATCATGTCCTGCGCCGGAAGGGCGTCGTGCCCCCAGAAAACAATGGAATAAGCCGTAACCTCCGCATTCAGCCCGGTTCTGGCGCCGACGCCCAGGCCGGAAACAAGCCAGCCCGGGCGCAGCGCAAGCGTTGCGTAGGGATGGGCCTGATGCGTGGGCGGAATGGTAGGGTCTGGGGGCATGAAGGGAGATCAGAGAATGCCGTAGGATTGGTTGATATCGGAAATATTGGCGTTTTCACGCCGGGAGACTTCTTCATAGAGAGAAGGTTCCCATAATTCGAAATATCCTCTCCGCGCGGCGAGCCGGACGGAGGAACTGAGCTGTGCGTGTTCGCACATTTGTTTGGGTATCAGTAGTTTGCCCTGGGCGTTGATGATGGCCTCCACGCAGTTGGCATATAATCTGCCGATGAACAGGTCGATCTGCGCTTCCGTGTAGCCGGGCGTGGCTTCTATCTTGTCAATGAGTTGCTGGAATTTTTCCCGCGTATAGGCTTTAACGGTCGGCAATTCAAGGCGCCGGCCGGATAGCAGGAGCAGGGCGCAGCCTTCGGTAGGCCTCCATTCAGCCGGAATCGCAATCCGGTTTTTGGGGTCCAGCTTGTGCGTGTATGCACCAAAAAGGTTGTCTGATACACTGCTCATCGCATGCAAGTACACTACGTAGTGACTTCAATACACTTTAATGCACCTGAAATGTCAACCCCGTACTGGAAAAAAGTATTTTTTCTTGTGTTCATGTCGTGAAAAAAAGCATTGATCCGCTCTTGCGCCGCTCCGGGACCGGTATTATATTCCGCGCATGATGCAGTTTTGCGTGTTGGGCAGCGGCAGCGGAGGAAATGCCACCATCGTCAAGGCGGGGGAAACCGTCCTGCTGGTGGATGCCGGGTTCAGCGCCGCCAGGCTGCGGGATAAAATGAAATCCGCCGGCGTGGAACCGGAGGAGCTGGACGCCATTCTGCTCACCCATGAACACACGGACCACATGAAGGGCGTGCATCAGTTCACCAGGAAATACACCGTGCGCGTCTATGCCACCCGCCATACGGCCATGTGCGTTCAGGAAAAGGCGCCGGAAGCCCCCTGGGCCTACTTTGAAAAAGGGCAGTCCTTTAAAATAGGGGATATCGTCATCACCCCCTTTGCCACCTACCATGACGCCGTGGACCCGGTGGGATTCAAGTTTGAAACGGAACGGTCCAGCCTGGGCTTCATTTCCGATACGGGGCAGGCCCCCGGCTGCGTGGCGGAACACCTCTCCATGGTGGACAGCCTGGTGGTGGAATCAAACTATGATCCGGACATGCTGGCGGCCACCCCCAAGCGGCCCTGGCCGTTGAAGCAGCGCATCGCCTCCACGCACGGGCACCTTTCCAATGAACAGGCCTGCGACCTGCTGAGGCGCATCGCCCATGACGCCCTGAAAAACGTAGTGCTGGCCCACCTGAGCGCAGAAAGCAATTCTCCGGAATTGGCAGAAAGCCTGATGCGTGCTACCCTGCATGACATGGGACTGGCTTCCACCTCCCTGTTCTGCGCCAGCCAGGACTCCTGCCTGCCGTGGATACGGGTCTGCTGAATCCGCCTCTTTCCTTCCTCCTGCCGCCATGTTCCTCTCCATCTGTGAAATCATGAGCACGATCATTGGAGCCCTGGCGGGATCCATTGCTTCTTCGCGCGTGAAAATGGACCTGTTCGGCGTGATTGTCTGCGGCACCCTGGCGGCCCTGGGCGGAGGGACCGTGCGCGACCTTCTGCTGGACATTCCGGTGTACTGGACGCTGCCCTCCGGGGAAATCTTTGTCCTGGCCGCCGTCGTCACCAGCCTGGGAACCTTTTACGTGGCCCAGAAATACCCGCCGCCCATGGGCACCATCCGCGTGGCGGACGCCATCGTTCTGGCCCTCTTCGGCATGATCGGCACGGAAAAATCCTACCTCCACGGCTATACGCCCACCGTTTCCGTGATGATGGGCATCTGCACCGGCGTGGCGGGCGGCCTGCTGCGCGACGTGCTCACCGGAAACGTTCCCTACGTGTTCCGCCCCGGGGAACTGTACGCCACCGCGGCCCTCCTGGGAGGCGTGGCGTACGCGGTGCTTTACTACTTCGGGATCGACTCCTCCACCTGCTTCGTGACGGGCTTCGTGGTCACGCTCTCCGTGCGCCTGGCGGCCATCCGCTGGAACTGGAACCTGCCTTCCTACATTCCCCTGTTCTCCCCGGAGGCGGAACCGGAAGCCATGGAGGAAGAGGAAAAGGAGATTCTTTCCGGGAAACCCGGCGGACGGTAATCCGCGCTACTTGTGGAAGCACCCTTCCATGCAATAGACGGAAAGCTTCTCCACCGTACCGTCCCGCTCGCAGCAGGAGCGCATGTTGCAGTGCGGGCACAGTTCCCGCACATTTGCTACGTCCAGGGTTCCCCGTTTTTCGTGAAGGGAATAAAGGTACTTCAGGTATTTCCCCTCCGCGATGCGGTGGTGGCTGTCCTTTTCCTTCAGCCCCTTCCATTCGTACAGGCGTTTCCCGCCCTTGGAGGAATTGCAGGACTTGCATACCCTGACAACGTTATCCATGATATCTTCTCCCCCGCAGTCGCGGGGCAGGATATGCTCCGTGGTCAAATTCTTTTTTTCGCCGCAATAAATGCATTCTCCGGGATGTTCCATTTCCCTGACCCATTCGCGAACGGAGGAAGACCAATGTATGGTCCCTGCGCAAAGCTCCTTCCACTTGCTCATAATCATGCCGTAATTGGCCTTTCCGAAGCCGGAAGAAGAGGCAATGATTTTGGCATATTGGTAATAAATGATTTGGCGGACGGATTTGACGGCGGGAGGAGGCATGATGAGGATATAAAAGCTGCTTGTTGAATGATGCTGTCCGGATTTTCCGGAGCTTTACTTGCCCAGGCAGAAGGAGGAAAAAATGGCGCCCAGCACGTCCTCCGTATCCACGGCTCCGGTGATTTCCCCCAGATGCGTCAGGGCTTCCCTCAGTTCCAGAGCCGTGAATTCCGGGCTCTCCTGCCGGGAGATGGATTCAGAAGCCAGCCGGACATGCTCCAGGCACAGGCCCAGTTCATGCTGGTGCCGGGCGTTGATGGCTACCAGGGAGCTGCCCGTTTCACCGGGCAGGGAGGAAGCGAAGGCCCGGACGATGGCTTCTTCCAATTCCTTTCTGCCTGCTCCGGTGGCGCAGGAAAAACGGATGCCGGGAACGGCCTCCCAGTCCGGGTGGATTCCCAGGTCGCACTTGTTCAGAATCAGCAGCCGGGGCGCGGTACGGGCGGCCGTGGGGAAAGCCTCTGTCCGGGGCGCGGAGGCGTCCGCCACTTCCAGAACCAGGTCGGCGGTTTCCAGCGCCCTGTTGGTACGAGTGATGCCGGCCTGTTCAATCACATCGGAAGATTCCCGGACGCCTGCCGTGTCAATCAGCCGCAGAGCCAGCCCGGCGAGCTGGATGGATTCCTCCACCGTGTCCCGCGTGGTTCCGGCGATATTGCTGACAATGGCCCGGTCATACCCCAGCAGGGTATTCAGCAGGCTGGATTTTCCGACGTTGGGCGGTCCGGCGATCGCCGTGCGGATGCCTTCACGCAGAAGACGGCCGCCCTCGGCGGTCCGCAGCAGCCCGGAAAGCTTTTCCTCCATGCTCCGGAGCCGCGCCAGCAAACCGGAAGCGGTGTCCGGGGAAATATCTTCATCCGGAAAATCAATGTAGGCCTCAATATGGGCCAGGACGTGAACCAGGCTGTCCTTCAGTTCGTCCACCTGGGAGCCGATGCCCCCGTCCAGCTGGGTTTGCGCGGCTTTCAGGGCTAGGTCGCTCCCGGCGGAAATCACGTCCATCACGGCCTCAGCCTGGGTCAGGTCCATGCGTCCGTTCAGGAAGGCCCTCTTCGTGAACTCGCCCGGTTCCGCCGGGGAAGCTCCGCACCGGTACAGGCGTTTCAGCAGGCGGTCTGTCACCAGCATGCCGCCGTGGCAGGAGATTTCCACGGTATCTTCCCCCGTATAACTGGCCGGGGCCGGGAACCAGGTGATGAGCGCCTGGTCAATGGCGGTTCCCTCCGCGTCCAGAATGCGGGCCAGCGTTGCCCGGCGCGGCTGGAGGCGTTCCGTGAAGGCCGCGGGGGTGCATTGTTTCAGGATGGCCATGCAGCTGGGACCGCTCATGCGGATGACGGCAATGGCTCCCTGTCCTGCGGCGGTGGCCTGCGCGGCTATGGTGCGTTCCGGGTCAATCATGGTTCTATGGATTCAAAAAAACCGCCCCCGAGCAACTTGCCTCCGTCGTAAAAAGCGCAGACCTGTCCCACGGCCAGCGCCCGGAGGGGCGTGTCAAAGCTCAGGCGCACCTTTCCTTCTTCCAGATATTCGCAGGAGGCCCATTCCGCCTTGGCGCGGTAGCGGGGCTGCGCCATCACGCGGGAGGGCAGGGGCGCCAGCGTATTGGAAATGCCGCCGACCACCGCATGGGCCGCATACAGTCCCTGCGTGGATGCGTCTTCATACCCCAGGATCAGGCGGTTGCGTTTGACGTCCTTCCCCACCACCACGTAGGCGATTCCCTCCCGCGGTGAGGCGACGCCGTGGCCTTTCCTCTGGCCCATGGTGAACAGGTGCAGGCCGTTGTGGGAGCCGAGCGTCTTCCCCTCCGTATCCACGATTTTGCCGGGTTTATCCGGCAGGTAGTGGCGCAGGAAGTCGCTCATCTTCACCTGGCCGATAAAGCAGATGCCCTGGCTGTCCTTCTTGCGCGCCGTGGGAAGGCCGTATTTGTCCGCCAGCACGCGGACCTCCGGCTTCAGCAGGTCCCCCAGGGGGAACACGGCGCGGGCTGTCTGGTCCGGGCGCATCAGGGACAGGAAGTAGGACTGGTCCTTGTTCGGGTCCCGCCCGCGCAGGATGAAGGAGCCCTGCGGCGTATCCAGCCTGCGGGCGTAGTGGCCGGTGGCTACGGAGTCAAACCCCTGCTCCAGGGCGTAATCCAGAAAGACGCCGAACTTCATTTCCCGGTTGCACAGCACGTCCGGATTGGGCGTGTATCCGGCGCGGTAGCCTTCAATCAGGTAATTCACGATGCGGGCGCGGTATTCGTCCACCAGGTCGATGACCCGGAATTCAATGCCGATTTTTTTGGCGACGGACAGCGCGTCCTGAATATCCTGCTCCCACGGGCATTCGCCGGGAATGCCCTCGTCATTCACCCAGTTTTTCATGTAGGCCCCCACCACGTCATGGCCCTGCTCCACGAGCAGGGCTGCTGCCACGGAGCTGTCCACCCCGCCTGATAAGCCTACAAGAATGCGTGCCACGATGCTGAAAAAGAGATGAATATAATGAAGCGGCCTGCTTTTGGAAAGCCTTTCCCGCCTGCCTCTGTAAACCAAAGATGCCCCCGCAAGCCAAGACAAAAAGCGTGGAAGACGAATATCCGGGGCGTAACCTGGGAAAACAAGAAGATGCCTTACAGTCTTTTTATGCAGGAAAGGGTTTGCACTAGTGACGCTTTTGTTGTCCGGATTTGGATGCCTCTTTAATTTTTCTGTTTGGGCAATCCTTTGTAAAGGTAGGCCGCTTTCGGCACCCGGCCGACGGTTCTGTCCAGCAGGGCCGGAATGTCCTTGTCCCTGTATCCGGCCAGACGCAGGTATTTTTTAACCTCCTGGGCCTTGGTCGGGAAGCAGGTCATCAGTTCCCTGATAAATCCGCGTTCTTTGCTTTTGATGGCGAATTGAGCGTTGTTGCTTCTCGAACTCAGCGCGCTTGTCTTGTTGAACAGCTTGGTATCGTTTCCTTCTGGCATTCCGGAGGCATGGTCGATGAGCATGTGGGCGAAGATTTCCGTAGCTTCAAAAGCATAATCTACCTGGCTGTGGAATTGTTTGATGATCAGAGCTTTTGCGGATAAATAAAATCGAAGGGCCTCTTCCCTGCCTGGGAGGCTGCTATTCTTGTCCGTTAGCGCAAGGAAAGGGATGCTGTTCGTGAAAAACTCTTTTGCGTGGTGATCTACGCTAGTGTAGGTAGCAAGCCATTCGACATTTTCGTAATCGTTGAGGTCAATGAACGGGGCCTTGGCAATCAGATAGCACAGGAAAAGCCCCTCCGTCAGCTCCTGAGGGGTGACGTCCTTTTTCCGGTAGCGGTTGGCTTCTTTCAATATTTTATCCGCCCCCTGGTAGAACGGAATGATCTGGCCACTGTCCAGCAGTTTCTTAAGCCGCAGGAGTTCCGGGTTTTGCTTGTTCAGATTCCTGATGGCGGAAGGAAGGGGGAGCTGGTCCTGCTCCGGAGAGGCTGAACAGGGAAAAGACAGCGAGTAAAGGACGAATAACAGAAGGAAGGGATAAGATTTATTCATGATGCTAAAAACAGGAGGTTATGGATTGGCGGTAGAGTCGGCATGCAGGGCGTCGTCTGCTGTGCTGCGCGTGACGGTGCATCCGAATTTGGTGATGCTTACCTTGATATTTTTCAAGCCCCTGGTGGGGGAGTCTTTATTGGTTTCCCTTTCATCTTCGTACTCAAAACTGAAATCCTGGGAATACGTGTCATTGCCAACCTTGCAGCAGTCCTTGCCGTCGGCGTGTACGTACCACCCGCAGGTCCATGAAAAGGAATCGGGAAGTTTCATGTCCTGCAAGTGCTGCAAGCGAATATCCTTCTCCTTGTCCCATCTCCAGCCGATGTTGTCATGATGGTGGGCATTCAGGGCATTGGGCCACATCAGCTGTTTTCCCGGGGTATGCACCGGTTTGAATCCTTCCGGGTCTTCTGCCCGTTCCATGATGGGAACATTGCTGAAACTGACCGCCAAGGGAAGAAAAGTCACGACAAGCTTGGAGGAAGCTCCCGGTCTGTCTTTCTCCTTGTCCCGGGGATGTTTTTCCACCCGTTTCCCGGAATGTTCCGCTTTAATGTCAGAGGGAACGAGAATGCTGAAAACGGAGGGTTCTCTTTTCGGCAGTTCTTCATCAAGGCTGGTTTTAACTCGAACCTTCAGGTTAGTATCCTCGGTAAGGTTTCTGCTGATGGTCAGCGTAGCTTGATTAATATCGTCATTTGATTTCTCAATGCTGGCCGCCTTCTCCGGCTCCAGGGACCATTCAAGGGAATCCGGGTCTACGTCCCTAACTCTCTTGCCGTTCAGGGCCAAGGTGACCACTTCTCCAATACCGACTTTGGTGCGTTTCCTGTCCTCGTCCTGGTCTCCTTGGTCGAGGAGGCATTGGGGAGAGACAACCTTGGTTTCCGATTCGATGTACAGGGAGCGGTCATCCGTGGTGGGAATGTCTTCTGCATGAACAAAGGTTGCCAGGGCATGCAGAAAAATGCCGGTAGAGGAAAGGCGGAAAGAGGGAAAGTTCATGCCAGGGTGCGAGCTGAGGAGAGTTATGCTCATGATAGTCTTCCGCCCCTTTTAATGTCAATGCATCCAAAAATATGTTAGATACAGTTTGCCGGGGGAAGAAACGGGCGGTTTTCCGGATGTTTACCGTCCTAGGAGGGGGCTAATGCTCCAGCTCCCGTATGATGCATTTCGCCAGCTCCCGGGGGGAGGCGGAGGGGGCAGCCGGAAGTTCCCGGAGCCATTGCTCCCGTTTCAACCAGGTACGCTGGCGTTTGGCGTATTGCCGGGTGGCGAGCGCCAGTTTCGCCTGACAGGTTTCACGGGTGATTTCCCCGCGCAGCAGGCTGCGTATCAGCGCTAGGCCAAGCGTGCGTTCCGCCGTGGCGGAGCAGGGGCCCAGGGCAGCTGCTTCCTCCACGGCCCCCTCCTGCATCATGCGTGCGGCGCGGAGGGCGATTCTCCCGTCCAGTTCCGGAACTTCCCTGGTGATGACCCAGCCGGGCCCCAGGGGCGGCTTCAGCCAGTTCCGCTTCCAGAAGGAAAGGGGTTTTCCTCCGGCAAGGACGATTTCCAGGTTGCGTTCCACATACCGCCGGTTGGAAGAATTGGTCAGGGCTGCGCCTTCCGGGTCCAGGGAAGCCAGCCTGGCGTGCAATTCTTCCGTGGAACAGTCCGCAAAAGCGGCGCGGAGGGCAGCGTCCCCCGGCGGCGCTTCCGACATGCCGTGGGAGAGGAATTTGAAGTACAGTCCGGAGCCGCCCGTGACGATGGCCGTTTTTCCGCGGGCATGGATATCCTCCACGCACCGCATGGCGCGGTGGTAGTGTTCCGTGGCGTCCCAGGGCATCCGGGCCGGAATGATGGATACCATGTGGTGGGGAACGCGTGCCCGGTCTTCCGGGGAGGGAGCCGCCGTTAGAATGGGAAGCTCACGGTACACCTGGTAGGCGTCCGAACCGACGATTTCCGCACCCAGCATTTCCGCCAGTTCCACGGCCACGGCGGATTTTCCCGACCCGGTGGGTCCGGCAAGGAACAGCGTAGCGGGAAGGCCTGTAGTAGAAATGCCGGGCATGGCGCAGTCAGGATTTTTCCGGATGCCTGAGGCGTTCGGGCAGCGGCTTGTTTTCTGCGGGATTGCCGATCGCGAGACAGCCGGAAGGCACATCCCTGGTGACGACGGCTCCGGCGGCTACCACGGCTCCGGAACCGATGGTGACGCCTTTCAAAATGATGGCCCTGGTTCCGATGAAGCAGCCTTCTCCGATGTGAATGGGCTTGCCGTGCCCGGGATTTCCCCACGTGCTGCCCCAGCTGGCGCCGCTCCGGGGATAGTGCATGTCGTTGTCCAGAATCAGCGTGTCTGCGCCTATCAGCGTATGGCGCCCGATGTGGATGCCGTTGACGCAAACCAGGGTGGCTCCGCTGATGCCGCAGCCGTCCTCCACGGTGATGCGGGCTTCATTGGAAAGGGCCGCCAGGCAGGCATGGTGGGAAAGCACCGGATTCATCCGCGCCATGGAGTGGATGGTGACGCCGTTGCCGATGGTGATGCAAGCTCCCGGGAATTTTTTAATCCGGGGCAGGCCGGACAGGATGACGCCCGTTCCGGTACGCACTCCCCGGAGCTTGAGCAGCAGGCAGCCTATCTTTGAAAGGAACCGAATAATGAGCTTTTTTATCATGGGAAGAAAGGCGAAAACAAGTTTTCTTTGGAAGCTCCGGAGGTAGAAGAAAAACCTGCCTGTCAGGAATCCGTGTTATTTTCCTCTTTCATGTCCAGCAGCGAGCCATAGACGTCCATAAAGTCTTGGGAAGTAGTTTGAATACTGAGCTTCCTTTTTATTTCCTCTATTCCGTATTTTCCCATGGCAATGGATTTATCCAGGGATTCCGTCACGGCAAGGACGGCTTGGCGAATGGCTTCGCTGTCTTTGACTGGGAGGATGTATCCGGATTTGCCGTCTTCGACGTATTGTTTGCTCCCGGCATTGACCGTAGTGATAACCGGTAATTCCATACAGCGGGCTTCCTTGACAATGGTGGGTCCTGTATCGGCCAGAGTTGGAAGTAACAGGCACCAGGCCGTTTCCATCTGCTGCCTGAGTTGCATCCTGGATAGTTCCCCAAGCCAATGGATATTGGGAGGGCATTCGGAATTTAGCTTGGTGCGTAGTTTCCCGTTTCCTGCAATATAAAGGTCTACATGCGCCAGGGAGGGATCTTTAAAGGCTTCAATCAGAAAGGGAAGACCTTTACGTTCGTTCAGTGATCCTGCGAACAGGCAGGATGGCCGTGTACTGGGAGCGCGTTTCTTTTCCTGGAACTCGGACTCAATGCCGTAGTCGATAAGATGGATGGAGGCTGCCGGGTTGAGTTTCCGGACACATTCCGCAGCCCATGGTGATTCACATGTAATATGCTGGTATGCCGGAGTTGTTCGTTTTTCCCAGAATGCTTGAAGGTGCGCCAGAAAGGGCATTTTACTTTCCCGGCAATAGGCATGCAGGGCCCCCTGGTATGATAATAATCGGGAATACGGCTGGTTCATGCATGCCTTGGCATATGGAAATTCAATGCCCCATGCATGGACCAGGGCTGGTTTCAGGGAATGGAGAAGAAGGCGTATTCTTTTAGAGGCAAGAAAATGCCCGCTTAAAAGTCCCAGAGCCAAACTTGGATCAGGCAGAATGTGAATGGTCTGGCCTTTCAGTTGCCGGACGGTATGGGCCTTTACATATTTTTTGAGAGTAATCCAATGAATTTCATAGCGTTTTTGATGAGCCAGATCGCAGAAAAAAGCATAAATCCATGGAATCAAGGTGTGGTCTTGATCTTGAAACTCTTCAGGAAGCAAGCGTCCCAAAGGCATGTTTGCCAAAATGGCGATAACAGGAAGAGATGACCGATTTTCCATATAAAAACAGCAAGGACTATTAATAACGCGGACGAATTGAAAAGTCCAGAAAATGCGCAAGTATGATGATGAGCGCCTTGGCTGCGAGCAAGATGAAAAAAAGATTGTGTCTGTTTTCTATCTGGAATCCCTTTTTTAAACTGATACAATAATGGTCTTTCTTTAAAACGGGAGACTTGGTCTCCGCAATCTCCTATTGAAAAATTTTAACGCGAAAATTCTCATAACTGAGAAACTTGGCTGGTCCGGAAAATGCAATGATGAAAATGGTGAGAAGGCGTTTTACCGTGGGATAACGTTCGTGAGGAAAATAGCCGGGGCCGAATTCATCCCATGGAATCAATTCAATCCTTCTGCTTTGGGGTACGGGAGGAGGCAATGGAGCTGAGCAGGTCTTCCCATTGTTGATATACGACTGATGGGTCATACTGTTCCTGCCATTGCCGCAGCCCCTCCTGCCCCCGGCGCTCCCGGAATTTTTCGTCCGTCAGAGCCCCCACGGTTTTTTCCAATGTGGCGGAGGATGTTTTTTTCAGGATGATGCCTCCCTTCAGGGTGGAAACGGCTCCCACATCGGGAGCAAACCATGGGATGCCGCACGACATGGCCTCCAGAATGCAAAGCGGCTGCTGCTCCTGATAGGAGTAAAGGAAAACGGCGGCGCTCTCCATAATGGCGGCTTCCACCTCCGGACGGGGAAGATTGTAAAGAATCCTGAATCTGGGATCGTCCCCAATAGCCTGCTCCATTTGCTCAGCGTAGGAATTGCGTTGCGGAACAAGGAAAAGGAAAACGATGTTGTCCAGCTTGGTTTGCTTTACATGGCGAATAAACAGAAGCTGCCGCTTCGTGTTGCAGGCGCTGGCGGGGCACGTGAAAACGGGAGCGTGGGACAATCCGTATTTTTCCCGGAAGAAAGGAACGGCTTGTTTCAGCGCCGGAAACGTGTTGGGAATGCAGACGTAACGGGAAAGATTCAGTTTGGAGCAGTAGTAATAATCGAACCCTTTGAAGGGCGTTCCATAGGAGTCAAGGAAAACAAGGCGGTTTAACGGGGATTCCCGGTGTACGTTCAGAATGCCCCTGCGTATTTGGAAAAAGGAGCAGAGCCATTTTTTCATGCCGAAAAAAGGAGGGTAGTCCACGCGGAAATAGGAACGGAGGTTGGTGGGCATGCCGTGGGAACGCAGAAAAAAGGGAAGGCGCTTTTCCCGTGCGCATGCCAGCAATTCCTTCCGGCACCAGCCCGACCAGGAATGGTAAACGATAAAATCCGGCTGGATATCTTTTAAAAAAGCGTCCAGGTACTCCTTCAAGCGGTTGGTGTCGTCCGTCAGGGAATCCGGCAGGGCCGTGATGGGGCAGCATCTTGTGCGGGAAGGATCCTCCGGCAAATCCTGCTGGCGGGTGAGAACGTGAATGTCCCAGCCTCTGGAGCCCAGGCTGTGCGCCATTTCATAGGCCGCCATACTCACGCCTCCTTCCCCGGGAGGGAAGGCATAGGCGGCAATCAGAATCCTTCCTTTGCTCACGGGCGGTAATATAGATGGAAGAGGGAAATAAAACAAGAATGCTTTATGGAACAATGTTGGATAACTGGTATGGAGCAGGTTGTGGCTTATGGATAAAAAGATGTTGATGCAGTGGAATGTTGTGCTAGATTAATGCCGCTTTTCATGGCCGTATGACTGGCAGAATATCCTGTTTGTATTTTACCAGCCGGATAAATGAAACCGGGTATGAATGATTTCTGTATTTTTTGTTTTCTCGTGAAGAGAGGATAAGTCCATGGAATAAATGGTATGAAGGAGTCTCGCGTAAAAAAAAGCCTGTTGAATGCCCGGGTGAACCTCATTTTTTATGTTCTGATTCTCATCATTTCATTTTTTTCAAGAAAAGTTTTCCTGAATTGCCTGGGCGCTGATTTCGTCGGTTTGACGGGAACTTTAATGAATCTGCTGAATTTTCTTAATTTGGCGGAGCTTGGCATAAGCACGGCTATCGGATATGTGCTTTATAAACCTATTTTTGAACATGATGAGGCCAGAATTAATGAAATTATTTCTGTTCTGGGTTACATGTACCGGTGGATAGGGCGCATCATTATTGCCGCCGGATTGCTGCTTTCCTGTTTTCTGCCGCTGATCTTCCCTTCAACGGGATTTTCCTATGGAATCATCTATTTTGCTTATTATTCTTTTCTCGCCTCTTCCCTGATTGGGTACTTCGCCAACTACAGGCAGACTCTCCTGGGGGCGGACCAGAGGAATTACGTGGTGGCCTTCTATTTCCAGACGGCCTCCATAATCAAAATTTTATGCCAGATATTATCTGCGTGGTATACGGGCAGCTATTATCTATGGATAATGATAGAACTGCTGTTCGGCATTATTTATTCCTTCATCCTTAACTGGAAAATTAATCAGGTATATCCCTGGTTGAAAAGCAATGTGGCTCTGGGAAAGGAACTGTTCAGGAAATACCCTGAGGTTATTAAATATACCAGGCAGCTCTTTGTACATCGGCTGGGTTATTTTTTCCAGTTCCAGGTCACGCCGTTTCTGGTTTATGCATTTGTTTCCCTGCAGATGGTCGCCTACTATGGCAACTATTCCACCATCATGGATAAACTGTTCCTCCTGGTCAACAACCTGCTGGGCAGCACGGAAGCCAGCGTGGGAAATCTGATCGCGGAGGGGAATGCGGAAAAAATCCGCAAGGTGTTCAATGAATTATTTTCCCTGCGCATGCTGATAGCCGGGACAATCTGCTTTACCCTTTACCAGCTTCTGGAGCCATTCATCACGCTTTGGCTGGGAGCGGGCTACATCCTCCCCCGGGAAATCATGATCCTGATCATCATCAACCTGTTCATCACTGTCACGCGGGGTGCAGTGGATCAATTTTTATACGGCTACGGCCTGTTCTGGGATGTCTGGGCGCCCATTGTAGAAAGCGTGATCAACATTTCCGTAGCAATTATCGGAGGTTACCTATGGGGATTGCCCGGCATTCTTCTGGGGGGTATTTCCAGCCTGGTGCTTATTGTTGGCATTTGGAAACCCTTCATGCTGTACACTTGGGGATTCAGAAAGAACGTGATGAATTACTGGCTCCAATTCGGTTACCAGCTGGCGCTGATTCTGATACCTATGGTGCTGATGAACTGGATTTGGAAATATTCCCCCTTGCAACCCTCCGGGTCTTTCCTGAACTGGTTTGCCTGCGCCTTCCTGATGGTTGTTTCCTATGGCGTCATAACGATTCTTTTAATGTATTGCTGTACGAAAGGCATGCGTGGCATGGTACATCGTGGACTGGCAATAGCGGGGACGCGGCTGCTCTGGAAGAGGAAAAAGTAAGCGTTCCCTATGGGGCATTATAAGGATTTTTTACTTCCTTGGCAGGAAAAATAAGTGCAACTCTTTTTTATTCATATATTCAGGGTAACTGGTTGATTTCCACGACAGCGGTCTGGGCATAGTGGTGGCCGACAAAAACCCACACTTGCCGGGGTTGCCCGGTCGTGTTGGGGGCAAGCGTCAGGGTGATTTGGCCGCCTCCGGCTGGTATCTGCTCCGCGGATTGGCTGCACCATACGGCGGCGGGGTCATGCCCGCACATCGTGTCGTTAATGGCGTACACAGCCTCCGCCAGCGTGGAGGATACCGTCAGCGTTACTTCACCGCCTTCCGCTCCCACCTCCAGCGCGGAAGCCGTCACCTCCGGCACGGGCTTGATCGCCACTCCGTCCATGACCACCTTCCCCAGGATATCCCTGGCCGCCGTGCTGCCGGGCAGGCTGCCCGTGTTCACCCGCATTCCGGCCATTCTCAACCCTGTCTCCTGCGCGCTGGCCACTTCATGGGCTTTGACTGTTGCTGACAATACAGCCGTATGGCCGCCGCCGCAGAACCGCGCTGTCATGGGCATGACGTATTGCCCGTCGACGAACAACTCCCACCTGTTTTCAACGTAGGGATGGTCTGCCGCATGCCGGGGCGCCATTGCTACGGCAAGATAGGTGGCGTTTGGGACCAGCGCCCACACATACCGGGCTTCCCCGTTGCCGCGCCCGTAATCCGTGCCGCGAATCAAGCAGGATGCAGAACTGCCCAGGTAAGACTTGCCGTATAAAGTCGCCTGCCAGGCGGGCGTCATATCATAACCGTTGTAATTATTAACGGAATTGAGCAGAGGAAACCTGTAATCCTGCCCTGTCCCGGCATGGTCATAATTGCACCAGTGAATGGGATGCGCATAGCATGGCGAGGACGGGTTTGTGGTGCATCCATAGCCATGTGTGGTGCTTCCCAGCATGATGGACGCCTTGTCCGCCCCCGTAATGCACCATGCCGCCGCCGCCGCAAAACTGGAATCTTTGTAGGTTCCCAGTGAATGAGCAAATTTCCAGGGCTTGGTGCCCACCCCCAGCAAGGAAATGCCGGAGGCGGGAGTCATTCTAATGACATGGTCATATAGTTCATTTTCAATGATGCCTTCCTTGACGGATGCATTGGCGCTGGAATACTTGTAAATGCTGAGGGATTGCATGCGCGCCAGCAATGCCACCCATGACGGAACGGCGGCATAGGAGGCGCTGCGCACCAGGAGCCATTCCCGTCTGGCCTGCTCTTCGAGCATGGAGTCCCAGGACAGGGCCTCCTGGGCCGTGGCAGGCAGCGGCACGCGAACGCCTCCGTTGGCGTTGACGGTGCCGGCAAAGGTTCCGGACTCCGCCATCATATTTTTTAAAATGGCATCCTCTCCGGGTTGAACGCCGTCCTGGACAAACAATCTCGGGACGGGCGTTTTAAAAATCTGTATGACAAAAGCGTTTTCATCGGATATTTCTACCGCATCCGTCGGAGCCACAAAACCGTATTGGCCCGCTTTTCCTGCTTCCAGAACAAGCATGAGATCCACGCTGGAACTTAAAACGGCATGTACTGTACAAGCTTTTGTACAAGTCATTACATAGGAACTTCCTTTGATAGTGTCAACTTTCATGAATAAACTAATTTTTAAAATACTCCCTACTTGCCGATACGGTCATCAGGTATAAAACGTTGACGCATTCTTGCACACGCTTTGCTGGCCTGCTTTGAATGCGTGTACTGCCAGAACTGGTTGGCGGAAATAGTCACCGTGGAACCCGGTCGTGGAAAACTAATGGAGGCATCCGTAAAATGATCTTTTTGGACAAGCCGGAAAATCACTATACCGGAATCTGGGCGTGAAAAGGGCTTCCATGAAAAACCCTTTGTACGCAAAGCTAAAAATCAAAAGGAAAAAATGGGCTTATTCTGCTTTCGTAATAACGTTTATGTGCGGGAAAGACAGGCAAATTCTGAAGCTGTGGCTTCGGATCATCATCAGCCGCGGAATGAAAAAGACATGAGCTTCGTGCATTTGAAGCATTTGCAGCCATGGAAATCCCGAGTGGACAATTTCCTGACTCGGGGAAATACCAAGGAAAAAAGGAATACGGATGGTATCCCGAAAAAAAATGGCTGATATTGGCGTTCCTTAATAAAAAAGCGCTCTGTAAATCGGTTGCTTCCTGGTCATCGGGAAAGGCAGGAAAAGCTGGCGCAATCCTACTGGTGTTTGCCCTGCAAAAGCCGTTTGCCCTTCCCCAGGAGGCATCTCATTCGGGAAACAAACATTCGGGCAGAATCATTTTGCTTTCGGAAATCCCGGATATTATCTTTCCACGGAGATTTTTTCCAATACTTGTAGAACAGCCCGTTATCCTGACGCAGGCTATTGGGCTGCCAGGGCTTGGGATGCCCCCAGTAATGAATGATGCCGGGACTGGTGGCGGCTTCCAACAAATCCTTCGGCTCTAGGGGATTATTCTCGAAGCTTTTTATTCCTTCCCAGCGGATCGACCAAATGGCGCCGTCGCAGATGTTCCACATGGGATGGAGCAAGAAAATACGTTCTTGATAACATGCGTTCAAAATATCCTGATCCTGCCAGGAGAGATGATGGATGTTGCTTTTCGCATAAGATAAAACTTGGGCTTCAAACCGTTCTTCACGAATTTTCTTAACATGATAAAGAACAACGCCTGCATTGATGTAAATGGAATCCCTGCCCAGATTCATTTCCCGTTTCCAGCGTGAGAAAAACTCCTCAGTCAAATGTTCCGTAGTGAAAACGCCGGCGATGAGGCAATCTCCGAACTCGGTTTCATACATGGAACTGATATCCCGGTTGAAAATGGTATCAATATCTACATACAGGGCGCGTTCCACCGTGGCGGGAAGTTCCCCTGCGAGGCCAAGACGGTAATACGTCGCTGCCGACCACTTGGAACCAACGGGAAAATCCTTGTATTTATCCTTCATGTCAATGAAGTGTAAACTCAGGCGGTAAGACCGTTGCAGAGAATTTAAACGAGCCGTATTATCCTCGTTCAAACCGTCTGTCATGATGTAAATATCGGCATGAACGTCGGCTGGTAAATTCTCCATGAGGGAAACGATGCTTACCCCCGTTCCCAGCGCTCCCTTATCGTCTGTAGCGTATACGATGTTCATGGTAAAGGTCCGGCATGGACTATGGCAGGTGAAGAAATGGATCTGCGTTTCCCATCCGCGTTACTGGTTTCTATTGAGAAACAACATGGATCTTCCCATTCTTTCCAGGCGGTCCAGCCAGACGCATAAGGAAACGGTTCTATTCATGAGCGCAGTAAATGATTGTTCCATTCCTTCCTTTGCAAAACATGCCTTCGCATAGGCGTCAAAATAGGTCCGGTTCAGGTAGGGATGCGTCACCTTCCTGATTCTGCCCAGCAAGGAGGTCCTTTCCTCTTCGTCAAGAGCCAGCAACCTGTTGGAATGCAATTCCCTGATGATCAGGAAATGAACGGCGAACTGCCATGTGGGTTTTTTCATGGCTTCAAGTTCATTCAGCAAGGGCGCAAGGAGCGTATGAATGGAGACATGCCGGTAATTCACATCATGCATGGCGGATGATGCCCTTTGCCGGTAAATTGAGGTGACGGTTCCTCCCAGCCCGATCAGGGCTGTCTGCCTCATGCACCGCGTCCAGTACAGGTTGTCTTCTCCATAGGACATATTTTCCTCCCAGGACGGAAGTTGAAACGCAAGAGATGAACTCAGGATAACATTGCTTGGGTGCATGAATAGCAATCCCCTTAACCCCAATTTCCGGATGAATACAGGATGGGATGGGGGACGTGGCGCTATGTTGGCCAACTCGTCCAGGATGTGACGGTTGGAATAAACCAATATCTCAGGATGAAGATTGAAAAAATTAGCCGCCAGCGCCAAATGTTCTGGGTACCAGTAATCGTCCCCGTCCAGAAAAGCGATATAAAGGCCTTGGGCTTTCTTCATTCCTGCATTTCGTGCTCGCGAAACGCCGCCGTTGCGCTGGGAAATAAGATGAATTCTTTGGTCGTGAAAAGATTGGATGATAGAAACGGTTCCGTCTGTAGAACCATCGTCAACGATAATAATTTCAAAATCCTGAAATATTTGAGCCAGTACCGACTGAATGGTAGCAGCAATATATTTTTCCAGGTTATAGGCTGGAATAATAACGCTGAAAAATGGCTTCTGCATTTAGGAAGGAGATGGAACGCTTTTGGAGCTGGACGGGAATCCGGATGTGGAGGAAAGACTTCGCGCTGATTCTGGAGTAATAACAATCGGTAAATGGAGGAGGGAAAAAATCCCTCGTGACGCCTTCATTGTTAATCAACGCATTGATGGACCAAATCATAGCGGATTAAGAATCCGTGATTAATCAACGCCGCCATAAAAGATGCGCATGATAGGGAACATCAGGATGATAGGAGAATCTTTTTAATCCCTGTTATCCCCGTCATCCTTATATTCCCCATTACCCCTAACAAACTTTTTCCCAGATTTTTCCGTTGACGCCGGATTCTTAATCCGGTACAAACGTGACGCCTTATCTATAAGTACTGTGGATCATAGTCCATCTCGGGATTCACATTTCCTTTTCCGTGCCGCTTTTCTTCATGAATCCTCCGGAACTCCCCTCCATCAGCATTATTCTGACCGGGCATAATGAGGAATATTGCATTGGAGATGCCATCCGGAGCGTATTCGGGCAGGATTACGAGGGGCCGGTAGAAATCATCCTGTCTGATGACGGTTCTTCCGACGGTACTTTTGCAGTCATGCAGGAAATGGCGGCGGAGTACCGGGGACCGCACCGTGTGGTATTGAACCGGAATGAAACCCCTCTGGGGCGCGGGCCGCATATACGGCAGGCCGTGGAGTTGGCCACCCATGAATGGATTCTCCGTCAGGACGGAGATGACTGTTCCTTCCCCTGGAGGTGCAGGATTTTTGCCGGAGTGGTGACGGAGCATCCGGATGCCGTGGCTGTCGTCAGCCAGATGACCCGCGTGTATGAGGAAGCCGGCGTTATGTTCGAATTCCCGGCGTTTCCTGCTGTTCCGGAAGAGGCCCCGGTGATCAGGCTTCAAGAGGGGACTTTCTCCTCCACTGCCCATTACGGAGGCAGTATGATGATCAGGAAAAGCGCCTGCCAATGGGGGCGCTCCCTGCCGATGACGGACAATTTTGAAGATGACCTGATGGGATTTCATGTGTGGCTGCAAGGCAGCATCTATGAATTGCCGGATGTCTCCCTGTACTATTACAGGTTTGCCGTCAAAAATATTTGTGCCGTCAACAGTGCAGCGCGGTTTGCCAGCATGAAAACGGCTGCGGCCTTTGAAAAAAGGGATCGGCTGATGCGGCGCCAGTTGAAGAAAAGCAAGGAAGCCGGCCTGGAACTGTGTAAGGACTTGTTGAAGGGCCGCACTCCGGTTTTCCGTTCGCGGGAAGAATTGCTTGACGAAATGGAGGAGAGAAGAAAGGCGATACGCTGCATTGATCAACAGCAGAACTGGTGGAACTATTCCTTCCGCCGCAGGTGGGCGCTAAGGAAGCCGGGATGGATGGGCATCGTCCATTGCTTGCCGCAAAAGCTGTATCTGCTCTACATGGTCTTCTTTTTCAAGCTCAGGAAAGTGAAAAGAGCCGTTTGCGGAGCGCGGTAGGGGGTGCCTGAAGACCCCGGATGGAAAGGGCCCGCCAGGGCAGGGAAAAGCTCTTGGATAAAACCTCCGTGAAGTGTTCATGGAACCATGTTCTGCATGGCTGCTTCCTCTGCTGCATGGGGAATAGCGTGTGCAGGTTTGAGTGCGTGGAATGGGAAAAAGGGAATGAATGCGTATTCATGCGCGAAAAAGAAGAAGGGGAAATCTTGATACCGGTCATTTGGCAGATAGGGACGCAGGGGGATGAACTGCATGCAGGGAAGGGCGATGCATAATCTTTGTCGATAGGTGAAAGCCTCCGGGAAGCGTCTTTTCAAACCGAAGGGATTGATCGGAGGGATGTAGGGAAAAAATGAAGGAAGTGCCGTATTTCATGGAATCATCCTTCTTTGGTTATCCGGAAAAACAGGAATCAGGATAGGAAAGCAAAAAGCATTTTATGTTTTGTTACTAAAAATGAGAACTGATGGCTTAACCGCGAATTTCTAATCCGGATTCAATAAAAAATACTTAATATAAATGGTGACAGTTGAGGGGAGGCAATCCTGGAAAGAAATGTCCTTCCTGTCGTGCAGCAGCATGAAGCCGTATAAAAAACTCATAATGTGCATGTTGGTAAACCTTCATGTATCCGGACAAAGAACCCGGATTAGAAATCCTGTATTTCTCCACCGAGTTTTAAATCTGGAAAATGGAAGAAAAGAACAGGCATATCCGGGATAGCCGCTATGGTTGGATAGAATTCAGCGTGATTTTAATCGCCTATAATCTGGAGCATTATTTGAGAAAAACCGTTCAATCCGTATTGGATCAGGAATTTAAGAATTTTGAATTGATCATCGTTGATGACGGCTCGACGGATGGCACCCTTCAAGTGGTGGAATTTTTTCAGGATTCCAGAATTAACGTCATTTCCCAGGAAAATGGAGGCGCTTCGCATGCCAGAAACACGGGAATGAAAGCGGCCAAAGGAAAATACGTGGCATTCCTTGATGGAGATGGCTACTGGTATCCTGATCATTTGAAGATGGCATATGATTTTTTCCGGAAGCATCCCGGCGTGTACGTTTATGCCGCCAGATATACATGGAACAAGGAGGATTGCATTCCCCGCAGGAAGGGAAAACCGTGCTCCTTCGTAGTCAGGAAACTGGGGTTAAGAGGGCTTTTATCCATCCATACGAGCAGCGTTGTTCTGAATTCCTCCCTGGCATCTTCTCTTCCCTTGTGGGAAGCAGGCATGAAATACGGAGAGGATGTCCTGTACTGGATGCGGTTGATGAGAAGAACGGCGATGATTGGCTTGGGAAAAAAAGTGGGCTCCATCTATGTACAGCGTGCCGGCTCTGCCATGCAGGAGCAGGCTTGCCGTGATATTTCCGTGGAAGACCTGCTGACGCGCCGGCTGGAGGAATGGAAACTGATGCCGCACAGGGAATGGCAGTTTGCCGTGCACTTTTTAATTTTGCGGGAATTACATGTGCCCAGACTGCTGAAGATGGAGAAAGAAGCCCGTATCCGGTTCCTCAAAGAGATTGGTTCCATGCTGCATGGATGGCTGGAGGGACCCTGTTTTAATGCTTATGTGCAGGCCTGCTCGCGGGAGGAGCCGGCTGAGATGGAAAAGGCGTTTGACAAGCTCCAGGCCCGGGTAAACTGCTGGTGCGTCTGGGCGGACAGGGCGGAAAGATGGTGCATGCGCCCCTGGTCCCTCCTGGTAAATGGGTTGTATAAGGGATTTCTATGGGGCAAGTAAATTCCCTTTCCGCAAGGGGCCCGGAAAACCCGGAAAAAGGGATGGAGGAAAAAAGGCAAGCCGCTCTTCCCTGCGTCAACCGGATTTACCGGTAACGGCTTCTCCGTAGTAAAAAGAAAAAGCGCCTTCCCACGGATAGTGGAAAGGCGCGGTAAAAGGAAAGAAAGCGTATACCGGATTAATACACGTCCCGCTGGTAGCGGCGGTGCTGTTTCATGTCCGCTACGTACTCCGCAGCTTCTTCCGGAGTCTTGTGGCCCCAGGTCTGGATAACTTCATGAAGGGCGGCGTCAACGTCCTTGGCCATGCGGGAGGCGTCTCCGCAGACGTAGAAGCATGCGCCGTTTTCCAGCCATTTCCAGAGCTCTTCGCCTTCCTGGACCATGAGATGCTGAACGTATACCTTCTTCTCCTGGTCGCGGGACCAGGCTACGGACAATTTCAATCTGCCGTCCGCCGTCAATTTGGCCAGCTCGTCTTCATAGCAGAAATCGGTAGCTTTGTATGGGTTGCCGAAGAACAGCCAATTGCCGCCCTTGTCCCCGGAGGCGATGCGTTCCTCCCAGAATGCCCGGAAGGGAGCGATGCCGGTGCCGGGGCCAACCATGATGATGGGGGTATCCCCGTCTTCCGGCAGGCGGAAATTCTTGTTGGTATGCACAAACACCCTGGCCGTATGTCCCGGCTGGAGGCGGTCCGCCATGTAAGTGGAGCACACGCCGCCGCGCTTGCGGTCCCGGGCCGTGTAGCGCACCGCGCCCACGCACAGATGCACTTCTTCAGGGTGGGCGTTCGGGCTGGAGGCGATGGAATAAAGGCGCGGCATGATCTTTTTCAGGATGCTTGCAAAAGCCTCCGCAGATTCAAAGGAGGCCGGATACTCCGTTGCCAGGTCCAGCACGTCGCGTCCCCACAGGAAATCGCTGAGCGCGTCCTTGTCCCCGGCCAGCAGGGTTTCCAGCTCCTGACTGCCGGAAGCGGTTGCCCATTTGGTCAGCAGAGCCTTGTTGACATTGGTGATGTCATAGCAGTTGATCAGGGCGTCCCGCAGGCTGGCGGCTCCCCCCTCCGGCGTGGGAACCTGGGAATCCGGGCTGAGGCCGAGCTTTTCAATCAGGGCCTCCACCAGGGAAGAATCATTGGAGGGAATGACGGCCAGGGCGTCTCCGGCAACGTACACCATTCCGGCGCCGTCCAGGCTGTATTCAATATGGATCGTTTCTTTCGGGCTGCCTTCCCCGGTGAGGTGCTTGACGGAAAGGACGGGTGCGGGGAACGGATTCTTTTTGCCGTACGGTTCGGTTGTCATGTGTAATGTAAGTTTCTGGAATGGAATAACGGAAATTACCAGCGGATGGCTGCGGCGCCCCATGTGAGGCCTGCGCCGAAGGTGACCAGGACGACATTGTCCCCCTTGCCGAACCTGCCGGTGCGGCGCGCTTCGTCAAAGGCGATGGCCACGGCGGCGGCGGAAGTATTGCCGTATTTCTCAATATTGATGAACACCTTGTCCTCCGGGATGGAAAGACGCTGGGCCACGGCATTGATGATGCGGAGGTTGGCCTGGTGGGGAATGATCAGCTTGATGTCATCCGACGTCAGGCCGGCGCGTTCAATCACGCTGGCGGCGGAATCCTTCATGCGGGGAACTGCCTGGCGGAAGGTCTCCTTGCCGCGCATGGCGAGGGTAGCCAGGCGTTCGTGGGCGTTCTCCACCGTGGTGGGGCAGCGGGAGCCGCCGCCCGGAATCTGGAGCAGGTCATGCAGGGCGCCGTCCGTGCCGATGTCCGTAGCGAGGATGGAGCCTTCCCCTTCTTCCCCTGTGGAAGCCTGGAGCACGGCGGCTCCGGCGCCGTCCCCGAACAGGACGCAGGTGGTGCGGTCCTCCCAGTTGACGACGGTGGAAAGTTTTTCCGCGGCGATGATGAGGGCCGTCTTCATCTGGCCCGTGCCGAGGAACTGGACGGCCGTTTTCATGGCGAACAGGAAGCCGGAGCAGGCGGCGGAAATGTCAAAGGCGGCGGCATTCTTGGCGCCCAGGGCGTCCTGGATATAGCAGGAGGTGGAAGGAGTGAACGTATCCGGCGTAATGGTGGAGACGATGATCAGGTCGATATCCTCCGGCTGCAATCCGCAGGATTCCAGCGCCCGCTGGGCGGCCTTCGTCCCCATGTGGGAGGTGTACTCGTCAGGGGCGGCGATGCGGCGTTCCACGATGCCCGTGCGTTCGATGATCCATTCGTGGGAAGTGTCCACCATCTTCTCCAGGTCCGCATTGGTCAGACGGCGTTCCGGAACATAGGAGCCCGTACCGATGATCTTGACGGGCAGTCTTTTAAAGGCGATATCAGAATTTGCGGCCATAGCTTTGGGCGTATGATGAACAGAAAACGTCCTGACGTTTTATGTGGGGACAGTCTAAAAGAAAGGAGGCCTGATGACCAGCACAAAACACGGGACTCCTGCCATGCCGTAAACGGATGGCTTACAACAGCCATCCCTGTCCGTTGGCGGGCGGCGTGGCCCCCATCTTGAGATAGGCGGAAGGCATCGCCACGCGTCCCCTGGGAGTACGGTTGATGTACCCCTGCATGATCAGGAAAGGCTCGTGCACGTCCTCCAGCGTGGAAGCGTCTTCCCCCACGGCCACGGCCAGGGAGGACAGGCCCACCGGACCGCCGTTAAACTTGTAAATCATGGCTTCCAGCAGGCGCTTGTCCATCTCGTCCAGGCCGTCGTCGTCAATCTCGATCATGGTCAGGGCATCGTGCGCCAGTTGCTCCGTAATCACGCCGTCGCCGCGTACCTGGGCGTAATCCCGCACCCAGCGCAGCAGGGAATTGGCCACGCGCGGCGTGCCTCGGGAGCGCAGGGCGATCTGAAGCGCGCCTGCCGGTTCCACGGGGACGTTCAGCAGCCCGGCGGATCGCTCGATGATCGCGCACAGATCCTCCTGCGTGTAATAATCCAGCCGGTTCACGAGGCCGAAGCGGGAACGCAGCGGGCTGGTCAGCATCCCGGCGCGGGTGGTGGCCCCCACCAGGGTGAACTTGGGAAGATTCAGTTGGATGGAGCGGGCGTTCGGGCCCTGGTCGATAATAATATCCAGCCGGAAATCCTCCATGGCCGGGTACAGGTACTCCTCAATGGCCGGATGCAGGCGGTGGATCTCGTCAATAAACAGGATGTCCCCTTTTTCCAGATTGGTCAGCACGCCTGCCAGGTCCCCCGCCTTCTCGATCTGGGGGCCGGACGTCGTATGGATGCGGCAGCCGACGGCATTCGCGATAATATTGGCAAGCGTCGTCTTCCCCAGGCCAGGGGGGCCGCTCAGCAGAATGTGGTCCAGCACGTCGTCGCGCTGTTTGGCGGCTTCCACCATCAGCATCAGGCGGTCCTTGATCTTCTCCTGCCCGCGGAACTCACTGAAGGCAGGCGGTCGGAGGGACAAATCAAAGGCGGAGGGGGGTGTCTCCGTAGTGCGTGTGTAAAAGGACTCTCCCATGCGCAGGACTAGCAAACCTGTCTTTGAGGCATCCGTCAAGATGGAAGTGCAGGCGGGAAGCGCCTTTTCCGGGACATGCCGTAAGCCTCTGGTCTTTTTTGATTGCGGATGGAATACGGTTCCGTCAGAATCGTGCGCAATGAAATGGCGTATCCTACCTCTTCTGCTGGCGCTGGGCGGCAGCGTTTTTGCCGCTGGCGACGTGGAATCCCGTCTCTATCACATCGTCCCGGAACCCGTCGAAGTCAGTACTTCCTCCGGAGTCTGTAAATCTCCCAAAATCCTCAAGCAGGCCGCCAATAAGGCCCTGGGGCCGGAGGGATACAAAATCACCATCAAGCCGCAGGGCGTGGAAATCCAGGCTGGCGACCGCGCGGGCCTCTTTTACGCCAAAAACACGCTGGAACAGCTCCAGGCCCAATACAAGGACGGCGGCATTCCCTGCGGCGTCATTGAAGACAAGCCCCGGTTTGGCTGGCGCAGCATGATGATGGACACCGCACGCCACTTCGTGCCGGTGGAGGACGTCAAAAAATTCATTGATGTGATGTCCTTCTACAAATTCAACAAACTCCATTTCCACCTCACGGATGATCAGGGCTGGCGCCTTCCCGTGCCCGGATACCCCAAGCTGGAAAGCGTGGCCTCCAGGCGTAAGGAAACCTTTGGCAACAAAACCCCCCATGGTGGCATGTACACCAAGGAACAGCTCAAGGACCTGGTGAAATACGCCGCCGCACGGAACATTGAAATCATCCCGGAAATAGACGTGCCCGGCCACAACCAGGCCCTTTGCACCGCCTATCCGGAATTCCTCTGCTTCCCGAACCCCAAGCTGGAAGTGCGCACGAATGCGGGCATCTCCTACACGCTGGTATGTCCCGGCAACCCGGACGTGTGGAAATTCTATAACGCCGTCTTTAATGAACTCAAGGACATCTTCCCGTCCCAATACGTGCATCTGGGCGGAGACGAAGCGCCGGAAGACAACTGGATGAAATGCCCCAAATGCGCTGACTTCCGTGAGAAAGCCGGTATCCGTGAGGAAAACAAAAAGGCCGCCGCGCAAAAGGAAATGGTGGAATTCTTCACCCGGTGCGCCAAAATGCTGAAAAGCCGCGGAAAAACAGCCGTCTTCTGGTATGAGCCCATGGGCAAATATCCGGATGGAGTAATCGTCACCACGTGGAGAGGCGGCCACACGCCTAAAACGGTAGCCAACACCACGGGCGACAAGGTGGACGTTATCTGCGCCCCCAACGGCAAATGCTACTTTGACTATCCCCAGCTTCCCGGCGACTGGCCCTCCGGCCAGCCGGACACGGGCTGGATGCCCGTCAACACGCTGGAAAACGTGTACTCCCTGGAACCCGGGCAAGGCCTCTCCGCCAAGGAAATGGAACGTGTGCGCGGCGTAGACTGCTGCCTGTGGGCGGAACGTCTGCCGAACATTGAGCGCGTCTTCTACCAGGCTTACCCGCGTGCTCTGGCCCTCGTGGAAACCGCATGGTCCTCCAAGGAGGTGAAAAACCTGAACCGCTTCAAGGACAAACTCGAATTCCACAAAAAATTCATGCAGGAAAAATGGGGCATTAGCCTCGAACGCCCGGAAAAGAAATAATGACTAGACAGCGAGAGTCCCTTCCTGAAAGACGCAAACGTTGAAAAAATAGGAAAAACGTTCTTTGCCCTTCTAAAGAAGGAGGCATCAGGCATGAAGGACTCAACATTGTTCAATGACAGGCTTCTGTGATCACAGAAGCCTGTTTTTATATGGTATGCATGGGGGGCTCTTACCATCCCATTTCCGGGATTCTCTAAATACCCATGCGCTTTCCATCCTTGTCAGAGAACATCCGGAAATGAGAGAAGAGCTTGAGAAAAACAGGAAAATGCCTCCTGGGTGAAAAAAAGATTGCCAACCCTCTCTTCTACCGTTACATTACCTCCGCTTTCCTATCTAAGACAATCTATCAACGGGCAGGTGTCAGAGTGGTCGAATGAGCACGCCTGGAAAGTGTGTGTACTGGCAACAGTACCGAGGGTTCGAATCCCTCCCTGTCCGCCATTTTATTCTTTTCATAACCTTGCAAAGTCCTTGATTTTGCAAGGTTTTTTCATATCGTGATTGTACCGCATTCGACCCGATTGCATGAAAAAAGGGTACATATTAGGGTACACTTTTACAATATGTACCCTAATGTACCCCATCGCAAATTCCAACTGATTTTTAAGGCTATGGCTGGATTGAAAAAACGGAACAATACATGGTTTGCCTCCTATTACGTCAATGGCAAAAGAATAATCAAAACGACCAAAATAGAGGTCTCCCCTTCGACGATTCTCCCCGGGAAGACAAAAGCCAAAATGGAGGCCGAGCTCAAGCTGAATGCACAAATTATCGCCAATGAATTGGAGAAGGCCGCCAAAGGAGAAAAGGCAAACACCGAAATCGTCCATGCGGTAGCCGGATCTTCCAAGGCAAAGGCTCTGCTCAAAGGCAAAGCCCATATGCAGGGAGTGGATGATTTTTTGAAAGACTGGATGAAGTCCCGTACGGAAAAAGGGGCTGTTGACCGTGATGGAAAAGCTGTCCGACAATTCTTGTGCTATCTGGATGACCGCAAAACCCTTCCTCTGGATGCCGTTACTCCTCATCATGCAGAAGAATTCATGGCAAAAGAATTGGAGCGTGTATCCAGCGGAACAGTGAAGAGGTATCTTGAATCCTTGACGTGTGCCTTCAATAGCGCTGTCAGCAAAAGGATCATTACGATCAATCCTTTCAAAGGAGTCATTCCCTCCAAAAGCTCTCGGAATGACAGGCAGGAACGAGATGCCTTTTCCGTAGAGGAAGTACAAAAAATGATTTCCGACTTTCCGAATGAATGGCCCGATATGATACAGGTCTGCCTGTATACGGGAGGGCAACGTTTGGGTGATATCGCCAAGCTGAAATGGGAGCAAATCGATTTGGAAGGAGGGCGAATCTCCATGACCTCGGAAAAGACAAAGAGAAGAATGAACAAGCCCGTTATTGAGCAATTGAAAGAAATTCTACAGAGACGGCACGAGAAAAAAATCAATGATTACGTCTTCCCTCTGTCGGCCATGCGCCACTCACAAGCAGGCAACTCAAGCAAGCTCTCATGGGACTTCACTGAGCTGTTACGCAAACATGGATTGATTGTCCGGCACGATCAGAAAGCCCAGGGAAACAGAAGAACCCTTGCGGAAAAAAGTTTCCATAGTTTAAGAGCCACTGCCGTTACCATGTTGCGCTCCATGGGGGTGTCTCCGGATATGGCCCGTTATATTGTTGGTCATGATTCGGAGGACATCGAACGAGGCTATTACCGTCCACAGGAAGAAGCGGTAGCTGAATCCATAGCTCAACTGGGACAAGCCATATCGCCGCAATCCCCCTCCAAGCCTGCATAATTATTCCTCATTCAACTGCATAACATAATCCCCCTGAGTATCCGTGAGAACTCAGGGGGATTTTCATTTATCATGCAGTTTCCGTCAAACTATTCGACATTTTGCATAATATGCTTTCAATCAAATTGTTTTATGTCTCTTTCATGTCTCCATTCTGTGATTCTGTCGACAAATCGAATTCGAGCAATGACTTCACGGCTTCGATAGGAATGACGACGCCCTTGTGTTTGGAGTTTCTTACCCGCTTTTCCGACAACCAACTCGCTTCGGGGAGATTCCTCAGTACGTCTCCCCAACAGTTGCCCCAATCCGTATCTCTGAGGATATTGGATAGTTGCCTGTTTTGGGCGGAAATAAACAACATTTGTGAAGAGCCATTTCCTCCTTGAGGACGGTATACGCTGATGCCAATTCCATCCAGGAGCTTCTTTGCATCCTGTCTTTCAATAGAGGAATCACCGTGAAGGTAGTTTAGAATGACCTGTCCTACCGTCTCCGAATTGCCGACGACGCGACTTTCAAGAATCTCACGCAAACAGCGTTCCGCATCAGTCTCCTGATTTTCGTCTAGAGATCCTGTATTCATCGCTGCCGTATAGATGTCGATTTCCGGCTCGCTGATAATCCCTGCATGAGTCAGAGCATACGCCCCCGCCAGGATATTACCCAGCAGTTCGGCGCGTCTTCCGGCAAGTGCCGGATGTGCAGACAGCTTTTGCTGAATGAGATTCGCATTGGTCGCCATCACAGACGCCAGCGACATCATTCGGGCAATCAACTTACCGGGAGAAATGCCCGCCAGTTTGTTAGCTGCATCATCTCTCTTCTCAAAGCTCTCCAGTCCTTTATTGGGCCTGACATGCAAGTTGATAAACCTTGATTTGTCAGCTGTGCGTTGCAGTGAATTTCCAATACTCAACAGTAAAAAAGACGAACGAGCTCGAAATTCGATAGGAACAGACTCCTTGCTTCCTATAATGGACGTTTCTCCATCAGTCGCCCTCCGGACCAGAGACATAATTTTTTCTACCTTCTGCTTAGAATACTTATCCTGGTTGGCCGCCTCCATTTCGTCCAACAGAACAAGCCGGGCCCCGGAACCGATTTTTTGCCTAATGCCGGCTTCCGAAGTTCCGCCAGTGAAGGAAAGGGAGTAATTCCCAAGGAGCTCCTTCAACCTCGAAACCAGAAATGTTTTTCCCGTGCCGGCAGGAGCATTGATCCAAACATGAGCCCGGGTATCGATGAATCCTGCCGTGATGCCTTGTGCCAGAAAGCCGGATAAAAGCAAGCCTCCCATTTCTTCGCGCCAGGCGAAGGAATTCAGGTAATCAATAATGGCCTGTCCTTCTTCATCGCTCATCGGGATAGTTTCCGGATGTGGAAGGCTTTCGGAACGTTGGTAGATTGTACCTTCCTCCCTAATATTGCTTGTCTCTATGATCTTTCCGCTTTCGATGGTAAAGCACCGATCTCCCGCATTGTAGATAATGGCACTCTTCTCTTTCCAGAATCCAACGCCACGAATTTTATCAGGAGAGTAGTGTTTACGCCCTTGTTGTCCAAAACAATAGCCGGCGGCATCAGTAACGGTCCATTTCTCTCCCAACTTCTCTGTCCACCATGCTTCGGAAGCCAAAGTGATCAGGTTCAACTTACTGTGTTCGCCCGGTTTCAACTCAATTCGGCTGTCACTCATTCGGGAATAGTACACATATTTGCCACCGTTCTTTCCCAGGCAGATGAAAGGCATTTCAGCCTCTTTACCCGCAAGGACATGTTGATTCTGCTCAAGCTTTTTCAATAAAGGGCTGATAGCTCCCTGAAACTCACTCTTCCTATCATCCTCATGCATGGCAAACCTCCTTTTCTACGGGAGTTGAAAAAGAGTTAAGAGCGGAGAGAATGGATTGATACAAAGCCAGACTACCCTCGGAAGCCAATAAAGAACGTGCATCTTTGTAAGGACTTGGAGGAGCCCAGTCCACAACAATGCAACCGATATCCTCAAGAGTTTGCCGAATCTCTTTTGCGGCTTTCCGCCCGGCAGAATCGGAATCAAGCCCGAGGATGACGATCTTCCCTTTGAAGAATCCTGCCCACTCTCGTTTAAAACTCTGAGCGCCGGGAATAGCTACGGCGAAAGGAACCAATTCCGAACTTCCCGCATGCGGGACATTTCCAAATACGGAAGAATCTTCGGGTATAAGACAGCCAAATGCCTGATTGATAGCCAGAGCATCGGATTCTCCTTCACAGATAAGAACGATCTTTCGCTGCTCTGCGAATTCCATCCCCCAAGGTTGATAAGCTTTTCCGGCTACCCACATGAAACGCGAGCTCTCAGCGTTCATTGTGCCGCAAGATGTCCATTTGCCTTCTTTCAAATAGAGCTTGGGGTTGGGATGGTTGATTCTGCAACGCAGTTTGGCTCCCGTATACGTGATGTCCCCATCACTTCCCCTGGCCGTATAAAGATACAGCAAGCGTCCGTCTTCCGTCGCTCCAAGAAGACCTCGCAGACCAGGATGGGAAACGGTGGTGGCAGAGAGCATCAATCCTTCACGCAAGGACAATTCGGAACTTAAAAGGGAACGTAGGAGAATATCCTCTTCCAGCCGTTTGCGGCAAGTTTCCAATTCCATCACATTAGCAGGTTCAAGAAACACAGGAGATTCTGGACGGTGCATCAAACCTTTTTGAAGAATAGACATTGCGCCTGCTCTTTTACGGCTTGAGGAGGAATAGCTTCTTTTGCTCATCTTGCCATCCAGAGAGATATTCAATACCTCCGCCAAATGCTCCAGGACATCCGGGAATTGTGATTTGACATCAAGTTGCTTAAATTCTGCAGCCAGAGTAAAAATATCCCCGCCTTTGTCACATGCCCAGCAACGCCACAGTCCTATTCCGTCACGTTCGTTGACATGTAGTTTGGGGCGCCGATGTTCTCCAAATGGACACCGGAAGAGCTTCTCCCTTCCGATGTCCTTGTGGGTTCCAAACATGCGATTACAGTACTCCAGAAGGAATTTGGGCTGTTTTAATTCTTCGCGATTCATGGGTTACTGTTTGTTAAGGTTCCCCGAAATCGACACCATGTAGGAATCAAGTTCCGCAACATGGTACTTTTGGACTCCATTGTTTGGACGTATCATCTGAACCTTGCCTGCACTTACGGCTCCCGCCAGTATCCTGCAAATCGTAGACTTGCTCGTATCGTAGCGTTTGGCGAGAGTTGCCTGACTGGCCCAGACGACAGAACCGGAGTCAGTCGGTAGTTTGGCAAGGGCGTCAAGACGCTCACGGATGGCATTTAGTGCCGTATAAACATCTTTAGCTGTGAATAGGGGGGTATCAATTGGATTCATAACAATTATGTTGTTAATGTTATGCTTGAGTCAGCCGCCTCAATCCCCTATAATAAGTTCCGACTAAAGAGATCATCATTGAGTGATTCAGGCCTGCCTCGGAATTTGGATCTCCGGGGCAGTTGCTTTTTCAAGCGGGTTGCTTGGAAAGTACCCTTTGTCGATCCGTCTGGATCTTGAAACAAAGAAGAAGCTCTTTCCGGTGCTCAATGAACCACAGATGATGAAAATAATGTACCTGCCATTTCCTCCGTAAGTTGTATGGAGGTAATGAATGTTTATAGCAAATGACTTATAAGGCTATTTAATCAGCACTTTTTGTAGCCATGAAAATCCCCACCGTTCAAGAAACCTGCTTCTGTTGCGAGATCGTTGGTCTTTTTCTGCCTTGTTGTATGTACTCAAATCCTTCGCAATCCGTCCCAGTGTAGTTTCCGTATACTGGGAGTTTCCGTATTTCCTGACGAAGATATCTCCAACCTCTTTTTGTGTAGGAATCCTCTGATGCTCCATCACAAATTCTTTCATGATCTCCTTTAATGCTTCCCATTCAGTATCATCTGATTGTTCTCTCAAGACATCAATACTCATTTGATCTATCAATTTTCCCCATACGGCAATCTGAGCAAAATTTTCAGAGTCTCTGGATTCTTTGAGTTTTTGAGCGAACTCAGTCCCGGCATGGTGACTCTTCTCCAAAAATTCAATTTGCAGTCTTAATTGAGCCATGATTCCTTGTTGATATGCCATCCATCCCTTTTCAAGCAATGATGGATCGTTCATCAAATAAGAAAAATGTTGTTTCAAAAACCTTAACTTCCAAACAATCGTTAGATTATCCGGATAACGGCGTTCAGCTTTCTTCAAGCATCCCCACAATAATCGGAATGATTTTTGACCTGAATGAGTATTTAATATGTTTAGTTCAACAGAAGACCATTCTACATGCTTAATATCAGAATTCATGGCTTTCTGCAGCTGTATTTCTTTTTGAATTTCCTCAGCCTTGAAATGCCATAACGCAGCTGCAAAATCAGGATTTAACCTTTTTCCTTGGAGAACACCTTGTTTTTGCAACGACCAATTACCTTTGGTAGGAACACTGTGTTTTTTACAAAATACCAAAATGCTTGTTTTAATGTCATGTCGGACATGTACAGATTTTTCCTTCCCGTCATAGATGATGTAGCCATCCTGCAAGTCCTCAGAGCAAAAGAGTTTATACTCAGTCTGAATTTCCGGAAGACATTTTGAGAGAACACAATTCAGTAGTAACTGGTGTTCTTTCCAAAAAGCAGTCCAGTCCCATGAAACTAATTTTCGGGCTTCAATAGGTTTTTCCTCAGCTGACATGGTCTGTCAGCATACACCCACGAATCCCCGGGATACAAGAGACAAATCCCCGCCTAAAGTTTTCCAAACAACTTCGGATATTTCTTCCGCATCTCTTCGTGATATCCTCTGTCAATGATCCTCGCACGGAGACTTTTAATGGCTTTCTCCCTCTGCTCGTTATCGGGATTCACCTCCAGATAACATTCCAGGTCGTTACTGAGACGACGGCCATCCTGAAGGATCGTCGTGTTGTAATAGGCCAGAGGTTCCGTCACCTCCTCAAAAACATAATCCGCCTGTCCCGGAAGGTGCGTCTCCTCAAAAGGAAAAGCCGACATCAACAGTCCTGAATTATTCACACGGAACCCCAAGGGGCCAGGTTCCTTGAAATTCTGTGTATAATGAAGAGAAGAAAGGGGCGAGTGGCTCCACCGAATATCTGCATTATTCAGGAAATTGATTATTTGCTGAATACCAATATCCCATGGCTTCGTCACATAAAGGCGTTTGACAACTTTCCTGCGCTTATGATTCTTCTTCAAAGAGGCCAGCAGAGAATCCGCGTCCCGCAGGCAAATGATACGTCCTCTACGGCAGATAATAGAGTCTTCTTCCATGGTCTTGAGAGCCTTATTCACTTGTGATAAAGAAATCTGGCCGGATTTCTTCAGGATGGAATTGCATATGTGCTTCTGACTGGGCAGGAAATTGCAGTTCAACAATGTCTCCGCGACCTGAATAGCCACACCCGTATAAGGATTCTTCATGGCAACGGGCAATGGCTTGAACTGATTTCTGAATCCGCTTCTCATCATGAAAAATCCTTTCCCTAAAAGAACTCCGTTTCCGCAAAAGTCGACACCACTCAAATTGTGTTGTTCCAAGGTTTCCAAATTTTGTGCCGAAAGATATGGGGTGATGAGAAGTGGAGGTGGGGAAGAAAAGACTGCCGCCAAGCTGTCGGATGAAAGACAATTCTTTTGCTTGAGCTCTTCCAGTACCTTCAGAAATTTTTTGGCAGTCAACCGCTCTGCTTCAACAATAGTGAAATTGCGTGTTGTGCCAGGTGCAGAAGGATTTTTGCCGGAAAATTCGAATCTAGCCTGATCGGAATCGGGATCAATCTCATTATCAAAAAGAGGGGACTGAGTTTTAAAAACCATACGTCCCCCCAGAAAGGAACGGTGTGATTGAAGAAATGTTAACTTACGCTTCATGGCCGCAATTATAAAACATGCTGCCGTAAGAACAATATCTCAAATAAACGTAAACCTTTTGTATTCAATCATGAAAATCACTTCCGCAAGATTATCTCCGCAATGAAATGCATCCCTTTTCTTTTCCCTCGCCAGTCCACCAGTTTTTCCTTATTCCGCAAGGCAAAGAACATATCAGCCTTTATAGCAACAGACATGATGAAACGTGAAAATTCATGGAATTTGTCTATGATGAAACGATCTGGAATATTGTCATACAAACTTTCACAGGCGCTCAATTTCTTCCCTGCTGTGTAATTCAGTCAAAACCAGCTCGTTTGAGTGCCAAAATCCTGGAATTACAGGAGGAAACTCATGAAAATTTCTTCTAAAACGCATCCATTTCAACAGATGGATACTTATAAAGCATTCATCAAGAATGCGTAATTGATCACTCTATTCGAAATTTCATGATTTTGAGATTTTATTTTCTTATCCTACGGAGTCATCCTCCCAAGTCCGCTCCGATTCCCCCAACTCTTAATCAGTATTATTTCCCATATTTTTTTCTCCGAAGACGATAATCACCTTCTTGATTTCGACAAAGGTGTAATACAATAATATGGCTTCAGGGATCCCTATGGCATAGGATAGCCATAAAGGTTGGTAAGGGATAAAAAGAGCAGAAATACAATCAATAATGAAGGAAATCACGTATCCGAGAGCATATCTGGGATGAAAAACAATATTTTTCATATTCAGGTTGTCTGCCATTTTTTGAGCGCGTTCCAGTAGCCCGGGCCATGCGGTAAACGCCCAATAAAAATTGAAGAGAGGAATAAAGAGAAAGCCAACTGCTTTTTCAGGTGAAGGTATGGGTTCTCTCGAAGGAATCAGGTAACTGAGAGGTTGAATATATTTCCATGCTTCATACAGTTTCATGAGGACGTAAATCATCAGCCCCAGAAGTAACAGTAGGCCTACTACACTCATCGTGTCGTTACCCTTGATTTCTGCCTGAGTCATGAAATGCCCCGCTGTGACATAGGCCATCACAAACCAGCCCAATCCCTTTTTGGCTTTTTTATCTACTTCCTCTACATCAAAACTATGATTATTTACAGGGGGCGGCGGGAATGCAGAGTTTGTCCTGAAATCGGTTTCATCAGTATTTTTGATCAAATGATGAATAGGTTCCCAATTGTCCATACCTTCCGTCCAAAAATAATCTGAAGGTTGGGATTTCCCCTGTCGCAGCATATCTCTAAGAGTTGCGATGTCGAAAGGGCCAGTTTGAGTGCCGTCTTGAGCCAAAAGGCGATATTTTTTCTCTTCCTGGTGCGAAGAATTAGGCGGACGCTCCGCTTCCAGAACAAGATGGATAGGGCTCCACGAGGAACGGCCATTCTGTGAGACCAATTCTTCCTTGTCGATACGTCCGGCTTTCAACATGCTGCGGAGCTGCTCTTCATCATAAGGGCCTTCGTGTTTCCCTTGTTTGTTGTAAATGTAATAGGACATGATTGTAAATTGCTTGCGTTTAGTAATATCTCCTTTGCCTCAATGCATCCTTTATGGTTTCAGCTTGGGGATTGCCATACACTCGTCCCTGTCCGCCGCAGTTGGGACAGACGGAACGGAATCCGTTGGAATATAAAATACCGGTACCATCACATTGCAGGCATGGTAAGGCCTGTTGAGGTTCTGCCTGGCGTTGCGCTTGGGTAGCCATGCCTGCTCCTATCAACATTCCTATGGCAGCCGCTTCATCATTGGACATGGATTGGGAATAAGACGACTGAGGAAATGAAGATGAATATCCGCGATCATAATAAGGTTGTCGGCTTGGTTCATTGCCTGCCAAAAGGATAATGAAAAGAAGCGCGACAAAACCAATGCCGGCACCTATGATCATTCTCCTTTTTTTAGTCAGTTTGAAACCTGAAGGCGGATTTACCTGATGATTGCGCCTGTTGCTCTGAGGATGAATATCATCAAGAACTTTATATAGAGGTATCCATTGATTCATGCCCTCACACCAAACGAGAGCAGCCCCGAGAATTTCCTTTCTTTCCATCATTGATACAATTTGGGCAGGAGAATATGGACCGTCCGGTTGTCTCCCGGCCCGGTAGATGTAATAGGCTTTCATAGTTTACTCATGGATGCTAATTGTTATAGAAGAGGCCTTTCCGCTTCCCGGAGGGAAAAGAGCCTGTTTCGTCTTTCTTCTTCGAGAAACTGCCGAACCCATGGTTCTATTTCCATGGATGCCGGGGTATCGAAAATGGACAAGCTCTCTTCTGGGAGAAAAGGAGGCGTATTCCAATGCTCCCTGAAAAACTCATCCTCGGAGAACGTTTTGAGCTGCTGTTCAAAGGTAAGAGGTGAGCAGGAGCAACACAGCATTTGTTCCTTTTGGGCATGGGCAGCCATGATTTTTCCTATTTGCATGGCCGTAAATCCCAGGAAAGCTCCAGCCGTGAAATACCCCGAAGCTGAACTGAGCGCTCCCAGAAGAGCTGATCTGGCCGATGTCCCTAGGACTGTCCGGCCAAGGGCTTCCTTGCCCTTCTTCCTGTTCAGTGCATAGGAAACCCCCGCCCCCAGAATAGCACCCGTCATCGAATGCCCGAAAAACGAAGCAGGATCAACGTAGTCGGTAAAGGTTTTCAGAGTGGAGACACAACCGGCCAGGATGTTTTCTATCCCCGCTCCAATCAACAAGGGATTTTGGGTAGAGTACCCCAATGCCAATTCTATCCCGCCCTCTCCGAAGGTATCAAAAGCCGTCCACGCATCCATAGGGACATTCCCGGACATGGCGGAAATTAGATCACTGGAACCTTCTCCTATGGCTAATAAGCCAATGCCGGCATCCATCATGTTGAGCGACAGATATCCTTTCGGTATTCCCATATCGACCAGCAACGAACCCAAGCCGGATTGTGAAAAACCGGGAATGGGGATCCCTGCCTTGGTGGGGAAATCTGTCAGGAGGATATGCCCCGCTTGTTTGACAGCATGAACTGGGTGCCGGAAAAACTGGCCGGCGATGTCCATAATCAGATCATGACCATGCACCCATCTGTGGCCAAATCCCGAAACGGCATCAGCTGCTGCGTTCTTGGCCAAAGAGGGAAACAATCCATCTACCGTATTTCGCAAGACATCAGCGGGGATGTGCATGTAGGCACATTGAGTTCCGCCAGCTGCCGATTTTATGCAGACTTCCCATAAATCTGATGGAGACATATGATAGGAGAATTATTAATTACCCGGCAAATAACGATTTTCCAATTGGCCTCCTCGCTCCTTCCAGTATTCAGCCAAAGCCCCTCTGAGCCCCTTGCGCAGGGCATCAACGGCTTTGTTCGACAGAGTTGGTGCATCGTTGTCAAAAATGAAATACCCGGCAATAACGGCCAGCATGGCGCCTCCAGCCATAGCTGCGATGGGTCCCAATATGGATGTTCCAATGAAAAAAGCGGTAACTGTCGTAACAATGCCCGCACCCCACCCCAAGGCGGCTCCTACTCCGGCTAAGATGATAGCTATTCCCGTTGTTCCGGATGTAAGTGAAATGACCTGCTTCATCAATTTGAGCTTCGCTTTTTTATCCGGAGCCAGCACTGCTTCGGCTAAATAGCAGGTCATTTCCACTCCTTGGGGAACCTCGTTGAATTGCTTGACGCAAGCGCTCTTCACAACAAGACAGACTTCCTGCATATCGCGCCAGTTCAGGTATTGTTGATCCTGTGGTTTGGAGGAAAGAATCTCCGATGCCTTGGCATTGATGAGCTGTTCCATTCCGACGGTAATTTGATCCAGTGTCATAGCTGTTAATGAGGTATTGCTGAATGTTCAGAAGAACGCGATCGAGATATCAGGATTGCCTTGTTGGGTATCTCCATTTGATTGGCAATGTAGTAGGCTATTTCCCGAAGCGCGTCGGTAAGAGGAAGAGATCGCCATGCTGCATACCTGAGCAAGAAAAGCCTGGCTTCATTGCTAAGCTTTCCCAACAGCTCCAGAACATCGCATTGACTGCTCTCCATATGGCAAAACTATGACTCATCAAAAATATCCGTCAAGATATTTTTGATAGAAATAAATCACACAAAATATCCACTGAGCTCAATAGCATAGCTTTCATGCAAGTCCTTGAATAGCACTTTATCTCTATGAAAAGCTCCAGAATTGACTTGCTTAGCAAAAAAGATAGTATCGAGAAAATGACTCCAGAACTCCGACCACAACAAGACTTGAAAGCCGACGTAAAACGTTGGCTGAAAGCCCGTGGTTTGGACTACAAATGGTTGGCTGAAAAATGCTTTGTCAGTGAAGTGACAGTTTACAACTGGATGGCCAAAAAAAGGATACCGGAAGTCAAAGAACACATCATTCGTTCTTTGATGGCTGAATTGCCCGTCACCCTGCCATCCGTCAAGGTAGAGACAGAGTCGCGTGTAATCCTCCAACTCCCTTCAGATGTTCAAGCGGCATTGGAGCGCAAAGCGCTCGACAGCAAAATGACATTGACCGATTTTCTAGCGACAAAAATTAATGAGATCGTTCACGAGGGGGCTTCTTCTGAATCTTTCCTTGTCGACGAAATTGAGCAAAAGGAATCCTCTCAAGAAGATAACTGATGCTTATTGAATGAAATTGCGTATGTGCCCTATGAGTAAACTCCGAGCAGGAATGTAATACTCTAAGAGTATTATTCGATGTGACAAGTCCTCCGAAAAAAATCCTCAGAATAAAATAGGGGAGCAAAACAATCCGAAGTATTTGTAGAGAACGCAACAGCACGGAACAAATCTAATTTTAAGCTGGTACTTCCTTAGAGGGACAACTATATTAAAATTACTTCTAAGCCGGATTCTAATGAGTTTGGATAGGTAAAATTAGAAGAAAATTTCATTCAAAAATCTTGTTATGAAACGCGCCGATTTGCCAGATATCCTTTACGAGATCCTTAGAGATCTTAATGGAAGAGCACCGATGATGATTGTATTCAGATACTTTTGGAACAAATATGGTAAAACATTATCACCAGAGGATGATATGTTTTATACTTGGAATTATGATATCCGATGGGCGGCAACGCAACTTCGGCAAAAAGATCGTATGAAACCAGCATCAACGAAAGAGAATACACATGGCTCAACCATAAGCCCTCGCGGTATATGGGAAATTAAATAAATAGTTTTTTCTATATCTAAATATACAAACTAATACCTAAGTCTTTTCTTTTGTAACTTCTCACGAATATTTCTTATTTTCTCCTGATCTTCAGAAGATAGGCCAAGCTTCGAAAGTATCATTTGATCTTGTGTCTCCAAAAAATCATTTATCTCTTCCTTTGATTGAATATTAAAAGAAAAGAAAGAATATCTTCCCTCCTCGAAATTTGTGATATAGATCGGCAGAGATTTAAATTCAGAGGGAGTTAACTCCAATACCCCGCCTCCATAAAAACGTCCATTCAATTCAGCCCATGTTAAAGTAAGAGAATTAAAAAATGAAAAAAGTAAGGAATTAATAGAAAATCCTGTTTTCATATGGATCCCATATGCCGCATCAGTAGTAAGAATGTGTGCATCATTTTTCATAAATTTAGGTAATAAATGACATCTCTTAAAGAAAAAGGCTTCCGCTGGCTTGGGAATATTCGGAATGATATACCACTTGTCTCGTTTGAGCATTTTATACCGCTGATCTAATTGTTTAAGTTCTCCCTGTTCAAGATATTTTTGTGCTTTTGATAATATAGGTATGGATTTTTTGCTAAAATCGAGAAGATTTGTCGGTTGTCCAGAACGACGAAGAGAATTAAATTCCTTTTTAGTCAATGAAAATTTTTGGAGAAGTCCTGTTGCTCGCTGAACTATGGGACGAGCATAATCGTGAAGATCGTATTCTTGGATAGTATTATCATCTACGATAAAAAAACTATTTGCTGCTGTTACAACTCCAGGGGCAGATGAAAGGTATTTTGAAAGAGGAAAACAATCTTGAGAAATGCGATGCAAGTAATCTATTTCTTCTGCAGATAGCAAATAATGGCTCCATTTACTTTCTTCTACACGCTGGAGTTGTTGCAAGGAAACAACGTTTTGGGAAGAAGCATTTGGTATAGTAGTGAAGAAAACACCACGTTTGACAGACTGTTTCCTACAAACGAGTAACATGGTATCTTGCCCTTTACAGGTATCAAACATAAGATCTTCGAAAGTAATAAATTCAATTGAGGAAAATAGCTTAAGCAAATGGTAACGAATATCTTCAGCATATTTAACGGCAAGAAATTCTGTAGGAATAACAAAAGCTAACACACCAGAATCATTTAATAACTGAGTACTGGCAATGACAAAAAAAGCCCATAGATTAGTAACCCCTTTAAAATCATAATTATTTTCTCTAAAATATTTGACAATTTTTTCGTGCTGCCCCTTCATATATAAGTTCTTTTTAATATAAGGAGGATTACCAATAATAAGATCATATCTACGAACACAATCTACCGAATAATCAATAAAGTCTTCATTATAACAATAAACGTGTGGGTAACTTTTTTGCAGTAAAGAGATAGCCCGATGATCAATATCCACTGCATCGATATGCCATTTTTGAGAAAAGCAAGGATGTTCAATAATTTCTTTAATAAAGGCTCCCTCTCCTGCACTAGGTTCTAAAATAATAAGATCATTTTTATTCTCTAGAATATCTTCGATACGACTTTTCAAAAGTCGTACCATTTGCGGAGATGTATAGTAAGCTCCTTTAGATTTTTGTATACTCATCCTAGGAAACCCTTAAAAATTCAGTCATATCATAGTATGCCTCTATCACTTCATCTAAAGCATTTTTAAGATCGATATTATCAGGATACTGTTTTTTGAGTTGCCGAGCTTCATTTACAAGAATTGTAAGACGATCTAGCCACCAAATAAGTGCATATTTTGTTAAATAAAGTTTCATTCGTTCGTACATATGCTGAGCTATTTTTTGATGCGGAGCATCAGAACGTATTATTATTCTCCCAAAACAATTGCGGGCAAAATCCTTGTTAAAGTCAATATCACATGGATCAAGATATTCACAAGAATGATCATCACTTTTAGCAATATTAACACTCGCGCAACAATAAACTAGATTTTCATATGTATGAATCAAATCTTTGTAATATTTTTTAGATTTTAAATGATCAATATGGAAGCAAGAAGGTCCTCCAAACCAACCATCACTGCAAAAGGTATATCCACAACGTTTTTTAAAATCTTCTCTTAACTGATCTTTGTATGCACGATAATGGGATTTAGGTAGGCCTCGGTATCCACGGGAGGGTGCATAATATGGATCTCGGAAATTATAATACATGATTAAGATTTTTTTAATTCATTAACAATATTTTCTAATTTTTCCAAGGAACAACTTAATTTATTTAAATATGATTCTGATTTATATTGATTAGGAATTCTATTAGATTTTCCCCCATAAACTTCTTCTAGAAAGGAATCATCCTGTAGAAATTGAGAAGTTTCTTGAGAATTCAAGCGATCCCCATTTTCTATTTTGGAAATTATGTATTTATAACGCTCTTCTGCTTCTCTAATCAATCTTTTGCGAGTTTCTATTTGTTTATATACTCTATCCCAAAAACAAACAGTATCACTATAGCATTCTTGTAATACCTGAGATTTAGTATATACATGGTTAATATCATCTGCTTCCGAAGTCGCATTTTCGGCCCAAGCAGTCAAAACAAAAAAAGGAATTAAGCAGCATCTTTTTTTGTACGCTCTAACAATATCTTCTCCTGTATAATCAACCTGATAACTCATATCACATGTATTATTATTTAGCATAAAATCAGTAATAACGGCATCATAATCTCCCTCTATAATTTCATTAATCATATCATCAAGATTAAGTCGAGGGTAGATCGGAATAAAATCGAATTTCATTTCAAAATCACTAAGTGATAGAGCATTTCCAATTTCTCTCCATGCTCTTTTTTCCTCATCTATATAAAGCAACTTATACATAAAACTAATAAAGCATAGTAAAATACATACAGAATCCTTTTAAATTTCTATTTAAAGAAATTTCTCCTCCGTAATTATGAATTATCGTTTTAACAATCCACATCCCCAATCCAGTCCCTATGGGCTCTCCTGTCTTCACGTCTCTTTTAGTAGTTATTAAAGGATCAAAAATAATTTCAGGAGGATTTAAATCCAATGAAAGCCCCGGCCCATTATCACGATATGTAAATTTTATTACTTTAGGATTATCTTCAATTGTACATTTAATAAAAATTTCTCGTTTATTAGTAGACAAAGAAAATGCATCTATAGAATTAATTATAAGGTTATTAAATATACTATCTAAATCAATTTCTAAACTTTGAATGAATACATTTTCAGGAGTATCACAAGAAAGAGCAATGCCTTTAACTGAAAGAAATGGTTCCCAATTTTTTTGTAATTTTAGAAAATAATTTTTAAGTGAAATTTGTTTGCGATTTCGTTTGTCTTTACGAGCAACTCTTTTAGCGAAATCTATCCATGCTGCAATTTTTCGATCGTCATCCTTATAATCTTCTATCATTCGGAATGGATTGAGTGAATCTTGGCATCCTTTTTGAAGTAGATCCTCTTCTTTGAGGTGACGTTCTAGCGTTTTTTTCAACCTTAGCATACGGGTTTCTTGAATAGCTAACTGTTGACTAAAATCATGTCCGAAAGTAGCCATAACTAAACCATTACTTGCCATAGCCCTAAGCAGGCTTTGTTCTTCCCGAATAGTTCTTTCCAATTCTAGAACTTTATCTCTTTGTTGCCGAGCATATTTTGCCATGGCAATCACTTTAGGATCTAAGTCTTGTGGATCTAATAGGGTTTCGCTGTTAGTTAATTCTTCGACAAGACGTTCTCCTGTTTTAATTTCTTCTGGTATATTTATTTTTGATTGCTCTTTTGAGTAAGATTTAAGCTCTTTGACTATTGTAGAACGATCCTTTTCTAATTCTGCAATAATCTCAATAATTAACATTTTAAAAAGATTAAATGCATCTCCTTCCTGCAAACCTTCACGGCTGGACTTATCTTCAAAACATGGATTAAGAAGGCGAGATATTTCAATAACCCCACTAAGGTTATTAACTTCCATTCGATAACCACCTAAATTTCTCCCAACGCCTGCCGGGCTTTTAGCTTTTCTTGGTCCTAAAGATAACCAGTCAAAAGCTGATTCTCGGGGGTCACCATAGGGACGAACCCGAAAGTTGTCTCTGAAAATTTTGATACCTTTGAATGTTTCAAGCCATTGTTGACGTTGGCCGCTCTGATAATTGATATTACGATAAAAGTACAATGAAATGTCCTTAGGGCGAACCGAGCGTTTTAGGTAGTAAAGAGTTAATGAAAAAGGCCCTAACTTAGCAATTTGCTCATGGGGCATGCCCGGAAGAAGGGTGAAAATAGACTTTGTCAAAGCAAAACCTTTATCAGAAAATTCTGAACGTCGATATGGGAATTTTTTCATTTTCCCACGTTCAAAAAAATCATCCGGTATTTTATTTACATCATATTCTCGCCGAATTATATGCAAATTGAGCTTTCCATCAACATTAACATCAGCTCTCAATTTATAATCAAAATCATCACATATACTGCTCAAAACTTTTCCATATTCATGGGGTTGTTGGATATGCTCGAAAATAATAGAAAATTCCTCGTTCCCCAACGGTGGAGTAAGAATGACAAGGTCGTTAAAAAGGTTAGTTATGTCTTTGGAAAACCAATCATCTCGCAATTGTGTAATGCGCAAACAAGTACCAGTAGACATTTCAGAGAGGTTTTCTAATGATCTTTTTGAAAGGGCAGGATAATGTTGAAGTAAACATTCAAAATAATTAGAATCGTTAATATTTTCTAATATTGCTGAAACATCTTCAATTTTTTTGCCTTCACCATCAAACTCATTCCAATTAACAGTCCATTTAATAGCTTGAAGATGTTTCTTTTTTGTGAATGATATCATTTCACATTGCTCTCCCAAACGATCTAAAGCAAAACGCCCAATGCCTTTAGCTCCAGATTTAATTCTATCTTTAATATTACTTTTGAAATTAATTAACTTATTTTGAGTGCCAATGACCATCCAATGATCTTTTACAACATCTGAAGACATTCCTTCTCCATTGTCAATAATATATATACTTGACAATTTTTTGCAAAAATTATTATAATCAAGATCTTGTTGTGCTGTTAAATTTGCTCGTTTCTTAGCCACATTAAAATTAACTTCAAAATAAGAATTTAATTCTTCTTTAGACAATCCTGTTTGCTCTACGCGTGTTAATACTATATTCCATTTTTCGCAAGAAAGGATTTTCGTCTCATTTGTCAAAGGTATATCAAATATGATTAAGCATTTTTTTGAATCAGCATCATAAGAATTTTTGACCAATTCAATTATGGCACCGCGAGCGGACGCAACATTCTCTCGGCCGATAAGCCTGGCTGTACGAGCAGAAACAGTAAAAGGAAGTCTTTCCATTTTCGGGTTACATTACTACATTGATTTTGCCTTTTCAAGAGTATTGCTTTTGTATTTCATAATTATTTCATTATAATTCAGTTGTGATTTATTTTAGATAAAAAAGAGGAGTCGATTGGACAACCTCTTGAACGCCTTCCTTAGACAACATGTCGTCTTGGAAGGCATGTCTCACCGCCGGGCGATGAGATTGTAAATGGCTTGGAGTAATTGCGCGAGGATCATGGAATCAGCGGGGTGGAGGTTGAGACCAGGGATCTTCCGCCTCTTCCTCGTAAAGGGAAGGAGGACGAGGGCCGTTCCTCTGCTTGTTCCGAATGAACTCGCCTACCTTGTCGGAGGCGTAGCCCAGCAGGATGCGGGTGAGCTCGAACAGGATGATTTTTATCATGGGCATGGTGGTTGTGGTTTGGTGACGGCGTCGATGATGATTTGTTCCAAAGCCTGGACAATGGCCTCGGCGCCTTTTTTGTACACGACGACGGCGAGCAGTTTCCCATTGTGATGGAGTACCGCCCAGTAGCGCGTGTCCTTGTATTTGACGATGTGGTACATGGTTCCGGTGTCTGGATGGATGTCTCTTCAAAAGAGGCAGAACCACAGAAGCAGTCCTGCCGTCATCAAGCCGAAGGCCAGCACGATTCCCCATTTGAGGAGAGTGAACAGCCACGGAAACAGGAACCAGCCTGCGACAGTCACGAGGAGAAAGGTCAGCATACGGATGAGGGGTGATGATGATCTTTCTGTTCCATGACTGTCCGGGAACCGGTTGATGCCGCAGCATTCCTGCCGGCCAGCCGGATGTTGCCCAGATAGGCGGCCCATTCCAGCAGGGCTATTCGCCCGTCCCAGGTGGGATGCCAGGTGCGGGGGAAGACGAAGGGATCGTCTTCCCCCGTTTGGCAGATGAGTAGTCCACGGCGTTCCAGCAGGCGAATGATTTGCCTGACTCTTCCCCGCTCTTCCGAGTGGAAGGAGCCAATCAGTTCATCGCTCGTTTGTCCGGATACGGATTGCGTGAGAATCAGGACTGCGGCTTGCGCTCCCGTCAATGAGTAGGATGGATTCATGAGATGTTTCCTTTTCTGTTGTCATTTTTGAACCGTGCTCAGGAGATCAAACCGCAGACGGAATCGCACAGACCGTGCAGGGCCTGGCTCCGTTTGGCGACCACATGCGGGTTGACGGCCTTGAACTGCTCCGTAAAGGCGTTGAACAGGCTCCAGACGGTACGGGATCGGAATTCTTCATGAAGCGGCTCCCGCCAGTACCGGATGACTTCCGGCAGGACGGTCGGCGTAATGGCCCGGCAGTCGACCGCGCGGATCAGAAGATCATGCGCGGCCTTGTCGGTCAGTCTCTGTTTTTTGTAGGCGGCAATCCGTTCGTCTTCACGATGGAATTGTTCCCCAAGCCGTCCGACAGCCCGGGAGGTCATGAAGCGCAGATCCCGTACGGCGAACCTCGTATGTTTTCGGGAGAGTTTCACTTCTCCGTTGAACGCGAGGTTGTCGCAGACGAACACGCGCGTTCCCATGACCAGAGAGGCCGGGAAGGTTTTGTCGTGGGAGTTGCGGATGCCGACAATCCACGAGTAGTCGCCAGGGCCGTCGTCAGGCTGCAGGATTTGGAGGACGCCGAAATACCGTTTTCCTTCATGACTGAGGGCGTGGGTGGTTTCCCCGATGCCGAAGCCGTGGGCGGTAAGCTGGGATTCCACTTCCTTCAGCAGAAAATCATGGGGAAGCGGGAACCATGATTCCGTGCAGGACGGGGTCTCCACACGGGACAGGGTTCTCCTGTCGACGACCTCGGCCCCGCAGTGGAGGAGAAGCCCTTTGCGGAATACGGTCGGGGGAATAACCGGAGCCGCTGCCGGTTCCGGCATGATGTTTCTCCGCTGGAGGTGGGCTGCCTGTCTGGTATCTTCCAAAGGCAGGATATTCCGGGCTGCTACCGGATGGTGCGGCAATGCGATGATAGGATTCATATTAATGATGAAATATGGGTTGAAACGAAAACACCCGCTCCCCTGCGAATGGGAAACGGGTGTTGAGTAATGAAGTCAGAAGTTAAAGGCCTGTCTTCAGGTTTATATAACGGGTAGCGGTCAATAATTGCCGTTATCAGGGCTTTGTATCAAAAGCACACACTCTGTGACTGCTTGTGTGTACTTTTGCTCCTATTGGCATCAGATCACACTTCCGGATCACGATGGAATGTTTGTCTCAAGAGAAGATCAATATCATAAAATGATTGCATAAATATACTGTTTGTGTATATTTACGCAATCAAATAACGAAATGGAAGGATTTACCGTCAGATCCTGGATACAGGAACAGGCAACTCAAGGTCGCCTGTTTTTTACTCGTGAAGAGATACTGAAAGCACTACCCGATACGTCTAAACAGACAGTGGCAGTTGGGCTGTTGCGTGCCCGGGAAACTCGCCTCATTTCTATCGCCTGGCAGGGATTTTATCTCATTCTTCCCCCTGCTTACGTCAAACAGGGGACATTGCCTGTCACCATGTATTTGGACGCATTGATGAAGTATTTGGAACGTTCCTATTGTGTTGCGCTGCTCAATGCTGCAGCATTCTACGGAGCCGCTCATCAGAGTCCCCAAACTTTTGCTGTCATGACGACCATACCCGTTCCCCGGTCCAGAACCCAACATGGCACACGATTGGAGTTCGTGGGAAAGCGGGAGTTCAGTCAAGGTATCCCTCCTGAACTGCTCAAGGAGTTCAAAACTCCTTCCGGATACATTCAAGTTTCTTCTCCGGAATTCACGGCCTTGACGTTGGTTCAATATGCCGGGCGCATTGGAGGACTCTCCCGTGTGTTGACGGTACTGGAAGAACTTTTGGAAGCCTGCCATTTCGATCATATGCCGGGCAGTATCCTATCGTGCGTACCTCTGCCTTGTTTTCAACGACTCGGCTATATGATAGAAGTCCTTCTGGGGGATAAAGAACAAAGCCGTAGCCTGTACGCATTTTTGGAAACTCATCGCCAGCCTTTGCAAAAATCCCTTTTGTCTTTGGAAAGCCCTGTCAAAACAGGAACAGCAGATAAACGCTGGAAACTTATCATCAACGAAACTCAGGAAAGCGACCTCTCATGATTCCCGAATACTTTGTCCGATCATGGGCATCACAAGCACCATGGCCCCGGAATGAACTTGTCGAACAGGACATGATCATATGCCGTGCCTTGATTGCCATTTTCTCAGATCCATTTCTTGCAGAGCATCTGGCTTTTAGAGGTGGAACGGCTCTTCATAAATTGTATCTGTCGCCCCAGCCCCGGTATTCCGAAGACATTGATTTGGTTCAGATCCATGCCGGCCCCATCAAGCCGATTTTGGACCACCTCCGTGAAGCTCTGGCCTTTCTGGGTGAACCTAAAACAAAAAGAGCCAGCCATAACAATACCCTTGTCTACAGGCTGGAATCAGAGATTCTCCCTATCATGCCTATTCGGCTGAAGGTGGAAATCAATTGCCGTGAGCACTTTCATCAGCTGGATTGGGTACATCTTCCGTTCCGCATGAACAATGATTGGTTTTCCGGCGAGTGCCGCATTACCACTTATGAACTGGATGAACTGCTCGGCACCAAAATGAGAGCACTTTATCAAAGGCGAAAAGGACGTGACCTATTCGATCTGCACCGGGCTCTTTCCGAAGGAACAACTCATGCAGATCGCATTCTTTCGTGTTTTCGCACCTATATGGAATTCGTAGTCGACAGATCTCCTTCGCAAAAGGAATTTGTAATGAACCTTGAGCAGAAGATGTCCGACCCTGTGTTTCTTGGAGATACGGAAGCCATTTTACGTCCCGATACGGACTATGATCCAGCCCATGCGTTTGAACATGTTATGGAGAGACTGATCTCCAAGCTGTAGAATAAAATCTGACAGCTAAAGAAAACATCGTTGCGCTACCCCGGCTGAGGGATAGCGCAACATGATTCAATGAGCAGAGCTATGGAGCGATACCCACAGGTTTCCAAATCCTGTTGCCCCTTCCAAAATAGGACTTGGATACAGATGGAGCAATATACTCAGGCCAGACAACATTCTCCCCACAAGTATACGGAAAGAGCAGAATGAGAGTTCTCATGGTATCAGAATGGTGACTGTTTTCTTGAGACTGGAGCGAGTTGACGATGAGCATAGTTCTCTGTGTAGGAATCCTTGCCGGATGCCTTTCCAGATTTTGCGATCAGCTCGTTGATAAGAGTGGAGGCTTCCAGCTTATTCAGCTGGGAAACGCCCTTGCTGAAACAAAGTACAGCCAGATCATGGAGAGCTGAATCATTGATCCCGTTTTTGCGGGCCAGAGAAAGTATGACCTGCTTCTGTTTATCTGAACAATGCCATGCCGGTTCTTCGGGGTGAGATGCCTTGGAATTCGAAGACGATTGAACAGGAAGCCGTGGAGCCTGACGCATGGCAGGAAGCGACGTACCGGATACGCATCTCGAGCCATAGGAAGCATCAGGAACAAATCCAACCTGCTTGATCTGGGCATCCACAGCAGACTGGAGCGAGCTGTAGAGGCGTTCTGCGGCGAAATCGAGTTCAGAGGTGTTTCCGATCTCCGTTTCAATGGAGACTTCGAACTGATGGGAAGAATACCCCGGTAGGCCGAGGCGTTTGCTGTAGTTGGCGATGAGTTTGATAGCCATGATGATTTAATATGTTGATGGTTGATGACGAAAAGACCTCTGCGCGCATTGCATACAGAGGCCGGGAATCAGCGGATAATGGTTCCGCCATCTTCATATAACGGGTTAATACACCCAATTGCTCTTTATCCAGAAAAGAAGACAATACGACAGGAGAAAGACATTAGAATAGACACATAACATATTACCAATAATGCATTTGCAAAGATAATCCCTATTGTCTAAAAGATTATTGAATGAAAAATACTTTGCATCCAAATGGAGTACTCATTGTCTTCAATTTGGGGCGAGTTTCATTGGACAAACCTCTTTGGGGAATCTATTATTCCACTGTGTTGCGGGTCATTTCAATCGCCATTTGATTCGATAAAAAACGCCTCAAGGGGTACACTTTAGGGTACATATTTATGATATGCAATTGACTATCAATTAAAATAATCCCTCCCTGTTCGCCATTAATTTTCTACCGCAATATATTGCATGCCAATATGTTGCGGTTTTTGTTTGTAGGAGCATGGGGAAGAAATGGGGGAAATAATATGAATTATCTTGCTTATCCGCTTGTTTGGATCTTTTATTATCCTAGCAATTAGAGTATGCATAAATGCATCATACATTTATAGAAATCGGCAGCACCCAAAAATATGAAAGAGATTCCTGCTCCAAATCTGCAAAGCGTGAGTCCTGTGCACGTCCAGTTTGGGAAAGTGATCCCTGCTCAACAACAGATTTTGCTCTATAATTTTTCTGATTGGGAGGATTTCGTGCATGAATGGGTTAATAGTCAAAGGTCGAAGTATCTTCAGGTCTTACGTATGTCAGGCCCAAATGATAAGGGAATTGACGTAGCTGGATATACAGACAAAGAAGGATTACATGGAGTTTGGGATAATTTCCAATGCAAACACTATAAAGACGCCTTGACCCCTGCAACGGCAATAATAGAAATAGGCAAAATACTATGGTATTCGTATTCAGGTGATTTTAGAGCACCAAGATATCATTATTTTATTGCTCCAAAAGGCTGCGGAATGAGTTTAGTAAGATTATTAGGCGACAGAGTTGCTCTAGCAACAAAAACAATAAATGAATGGGATAAATGTTGCGCAGAAAAAATAACAAACATCCGTAAAATTAATTTAGAGGGCGAGTTTAAAAAATATGTAGAAAATTTTGATTTCTCTATTTTTTCACATAAAACACTGCTCGAAATAATTGATGATCATAAGTTTACACAATATCACGCTGCACGATTTGGAGGAGGATTGCAACCTCGACCACCAGCCATAGAACCTCCTGAGTCTCTCCAAAGTAATGAAAGTCATTACATTCAGCAATTATATGAAGTTTATGAAGAAAAAACTAAGGCTAGAATTAGCGAAAAATGCCACTTAGAGACATATCCTGACTTATTAAAACATTTTAGTCGACAACGAGAGTTTTTTTATCACGCTGAATCGTTGCGGAATTTCGCCAGAGATAATGTACCTCCAGGGACATACGAAGATTTACAAACTGAAGTTTATGCAGGAGTTATTGATATTCATGATTTCACGCACAACAATAGTTTTTCTCGTCTCGGAGCAGTTTTACAAGCGGCATCCTCATTACAACTTACGTCAAATGCACTTATAAGCGTAATAAAAGTGCAGGACAGAAAAGGAATTTGTCACCAACTTGCTAATGATAATAGATTAGAATGGAGGCAGAAATGAAAAATGAAGCCCATGAATGTTTAACATTTAATAGTCCATTAGAAGCAGGAATTAGATCTGTAGGCTTACTAGTCGCGTCTTATCCAAAATGTTTTGATATACAACAACTTGTTGTTTTTGATTACTTAGTCGTACATACGGGAGATATTAATGGACCAGAGAGTTTGCACCCTCAAATCCCTTTACGATCAACAGAATTGTTGGTACGCCGAAAATTAGTAGAAAATGGACTTCTTCTTATGATGAGCAGGAAGCTTGTTGTTCGACAAGCTTGCTCAGAAGGTATTTTATATCAAGCAGGAGAAATGGCTGAGACTTTTATGTTGTGTCTGACTTCTCCATATTTGTTGGAACTAAAAAAACGTTCTATTTGGGTTATAAATCACTTTGGATATATGAACTACGATCATTTAAAAAAAATCATTCGAGAATTTTTTAATCATTGGGTCGAAGAATTTCAAGATGTTCAACAAAGTTTAGAAGTAAAATAATGGAAAAACAGGCATTAATAATTCGACATTTGATATTTACAGGTCCTAATCGAGAATCTGCAAAACTTCATTTTGAAAAAGGATTAAATGTTCTTTATGGCGCATCCGAAACAGGAAAATCGTTTGCCCTTGAAGCCATCAATTATATGCTTGGAGCAAAAGAGCTCCGCGATATTCCTGAAAGAGTTGGCTATAATAAAATTTTACTAGGTATAGAAATAATACCATCAAGAAAAAAATTCACTCTTATCAGGAGTACAGATGGAGGACAATTTTTAGTATTTGATGGGTTACATGAAGTTGATCCAGAAGATGAAGAAAGTAGCCTTACTTTGACCTCGAAGCATAATGAAAAAAATACGAACAATATTTCAACATTTCTGCTGGAGAAGATAAATTTTAACAATAATTATATAAAATCCAATAACCAAGGGACAACTAAATCTCTGAGTTTTAGAAATTTATGTCATCTATGTTTAGTTGACGAACAAAATATACAGAAACAAAGGTCTCCTATAGAAGGAGGTCAAGTTACACTTAGAACAACAGAGTATTCAATTTTTAAATTGTTACTTACAGGAATTGATGATAGAGCATTCATTTCTCTTCCTTCAGAAAAAAATATTCAAGGAAATATTGTAAAAATAGAATTATTTGATGAATTAATCAATGAATTGCAAAAACAATTTGGTGAAAAAATACAAGAAGAAACCGAACTTAAAGATCAACTTCAACGATTAGAAAAAACAATATCTAAGCATCAAAATTCTCTAAATTCTACCGAAGAAGAATACAATAAATTAATAATAAAGCGCAATGATTTGCGAAATAAATTTCAAAATGGAAGTGACAGACATCTTGAAATTGGTGAACTAATAGCTAGGTTTACATTATTAGACCAACACTATACTTCTGACCTTGAACGTTTAGAAGGTATCAGAGAAGTAGGATTTCTTGTGGGTTCTCTTGAAAACTCTTCATGCCCTCTATGTGGTTCATTGCCTGAGAATCAGCATTTAAATGAAAAATGTGACGGGAATTTATCATCTGTCGTAACTGCTGTTTCCGTAGAAAGTGAAAAAATATCCAAACTCAAAAATGAACTTAATCATACTTTAAGTCAACTTAAAGCAGAAAATAAAAATTTTGATGAGTTATTGCCAAAAATCGAAAAAGAGATTTTTATTTTTGATAGAAAAATACAAGAGGTAGCATCTAGTATTTCCGAACATGGTGTCTGTTATTCTGATTTGTTAAATTCTCGTGCAAATATACTAAGTTCATTGAAAGTACTAGAACGCATACATGAATTAACATTAAGAAAAGAAATTTTGGGTAAAGAACAACCTATTGAAATACCTGTTGAAAAAGAACCAATTAAATTATCTTCTTCTACTTTAGATGATTTTGCCAAAAAAATAGAAGCAATATTAAAAACTTGGAATTTTCCAGATTCCGATAGAGTCTTCTTTGATGAGAAGACGCGAGATTTAGTTATTTCTGGTAAACATCGAGGTGCTCGCGGAAAGGGCATGAGATCTATCACTCATGCAGCATTTAGTATTGGTCTTTTGGAATTTTGTAAAGAAAACGAATTGTCTCATCCCGGATTTTTGATATTAGATTCGCCACTACTCGCTTATCGTGAACCCGAAGATGAAAATGATGATTTGTCGGAAACTGATGTTCAAGAGAATTTCTATAAATACTTATCCAATTGGGACGATAGGCAAATAATTATTATAGAAAATGTGAATCCTCCTGATTACGTTAAAGAAATGGAAACAAGCACAATGTTTAGTAAAAACATTCAGCAAGGTCGATATGGACTATTTCCTACTCGTACAAAATAGCCTACCCTTATATTGGAAATCTATGATATTTTTACATTGATATATGGCCAATGCTTGACTACCGATCCCATATTTCCTATTGCTTTAATCTTCCTTAATTATACATTGAGTGAGTTCATTTATTAATCGATTTTTGTACTGACATGTTATGTGCTCTTTGTAGAGAATACGAAAGGCAAGAAATAAGCCATATTATTCCCGCTTTCGTATATAAAAAATTACGACAACTTTCTCCTTCTGGATTTTCAAGAACGACATTAAATCCTAATAGAAGAGTTCAAGATGGAGAAAAATACCCATTACTTTGCCCAAATTGCGAAGATCTATTTTCCGTATGGGAAAAGAAATTTGCTGAGAATGTTTTTCATCCTTATTATGCATCTCAAAAAAATACATTTTCTTTTAATTATGATGAATGGTTTTTGAAATTTTTGGTTTCAATATCATATAGATCATTAGTTAACAAATTGGAAAATGAAGGGGTAGATGATCATTCTAAATTATGTGTCAAAAACATGCGAGAAGCTAAGGGTATTTGGAAGGATTTTTTACTGAACAAACGAAAAAATATTGGATTGTATAGGCAATATTTTTTAATTCTACCAATTCAAACTGAAACAGAATCTCTTTTTTTAAAATACAATAATGGACTTTTTAATTTTTATCTCTTAACTGCAACTGATGCGAATACGATTTTTGCTAAAGATGACTCTGAAGCATATCTCATAACAAAATTGGGAGAATGCTTTGTTATTGCTACTCTCATTGATTCAAATCCTAGCCAATGGAAAAGTCTTGTAACAAAATCTACAGGTGGAATATTTAAATGGAACACAATGGTTCAAACTTCGCCATTAGTTATTAATTATATCGAATACGCAATTAAGGATATTATAGAAGCGCAAAAGAATCTTTCTCCAGTGCAAACTGAAAAAATTAGATTAAGCGTCGAGCGATATATAAAGGATCATTCCATATGATGATCCACTTTCTTTTCTAAATCCTTCCCATGGAGTAAACACATACCTATCTTCCATGTATTCACCCCATTTATGTGCTTCTTCTAGATTAGGATTCCTCCAAATCATTTTTTGAAAATGCTTCCGTACAAAACCGATTGACCTTGGGAATGCTTTCAGGGGATCAGCTGCAAGGTATATTGAGCTGAAGTCCCTCCATATCCCATTTCTTCCATTGAGTAAGACCGCTTTTGTTGTAACGTATTCATTTACATATATTTATAATTTTTAATACTATTTTTGGGCAATGAATTCCAAGGATACTGAGGTATACATTAAAACATCTCCATTTATTTTAATATACATTGAGCAAGACCAAAATATTCATAACTTGCTCATTTTAATATATTTTTGAATTTTGTTTTCTGATTTTCAGCAATTTTAAAGCCTCTTCCCATCCGATGTATCAAAGCCATTGGAGGTCTTAGTATTCCAGTAAATGCAAATGGCTAATGTCGATAATCCGGTTATTTTATTCTCAATATTTCCAGAATCATTTGTAAGGATTCCAGAGGAATGATGAGGATAAGCATACTCAAATCTGGAAAATTACCGTAAAAAATAATTTTGCCTTACAAATGACTAAATGGACTTTCCGCTTTTTCCAATTGATACAGTTCCTAATGGAGAAAAGGTTTCCATTTTTTACTGAGGGACAGACATATCATGACTTTTATGAGGAATAAGTAGGTTTCCCTAATAACTTTATTCGCTTATTGCAGTGATGTCAGTTTCGGGTTTCGGGAAACCTTTATCGGCAATCCATTTTTTCGTTTCAGCCACCATTTCGGGGGTGACGGTGAAATCGTAATTGGCATAGTCGCCGATGTGGAATTGTCCGGTTTCGAAGAAGCCCCATTTCTCGAAGAAGTCGGTCAGGTCGGTTTTTGTGACGTCACAGCATGCCCTGATGAATTCGAACTGGTATTTAATGGTATCATTCCCTCCGTAGTTTCCTGCGTTGTTGCGCAGGTATTCCATGACGTCAGGGTAGAAGTCGGGATGTCCGTTTTCGGTAAAGTAGAGATGGAGCTGCCACAGGGGGACCAGCTTGTTGAAAACGTCCTTTGATTGCAGGTAGGCAATTTTCCCATCGATGATTTCCTTGCGCGCCTTGTCGTAGCTGCCCTGGCGTTTCAAGCGGCTTTCGTTGCCCGTTTTGGCGGCGGCTTGAAGAGAGAAGATGTTGTTGCTGACTTCCGTCATGCCGCCCCAGGTCATCGGGCGCATTTGCATCACGTGGCCGACTTCGTGGGAGAAGCCCCAACAGGCGTCGCCTTTGAGGACGTTTTCAGGATCGGTCACCATTCGCATCGTACCATTGTCTCCCAGGTAGGCTACTCCATCACCGTCGCGGAACATGTAGTAGTTGAAGTTCACGCGGGCAAAGACGCGGTTTTTCGGGATTTTGCCGTATTTCTCAAGGCCCATCAGCTGGTATTGGATGCCTATCAGCTTGTCGTAGGCGTTGATGAGTTCAGTGCCGCGGTCCCTGGTGAATTTTTTCAGGAATTCGACGGGGTAGGCAACCTGGATGTATTTTCCCCGGGCGTCCATGATCGGGGAGACGGCCTGGTCAAGCAGGCGTACCCAGTCTTCGTTGGTATCGCCCCGGGTGGTGTCGAAATAGCCGTTGACTTTGCCCGTCACGAAATGGACGGGGATTTTCGGTGCCGTGTCGGCATCGTTGCTGAAGTAGCTGATGTAGGCGTTGGCGGGCGTTTCTACATCAATGATGTTGATTCCTTCCTTAAGGGGTATTTGCTTTTTGTGCAGTCCCCAGCCGTTGGGATCCTTCGTCGGCTGCACTCCTTCGGCCGGCTTGCGCATCAGGTTCGGGAGCAGAAGACTGATTTCACGCCCATCCGTCTTGCCGACCAGCACGACGTGCTGCCCTTTTTCCAGATAGACGCCCGTCATGTTGTCGTATTTACTGAATCCCTCTCCGATTCTAAGGTTTTTGCCCGTCTGGCGCGGTGAGGGGAGGGCCTGGTATTCGGCATACAGGTAGTCCGGCTTGTAGTTGCCTGCCAGGATTTTGCCCGCGAGTTCCTTCATCGCGTCAGGCTGGAAGGCGGAAATGTCTTTAACATGCTGCTTCAAAGCCGTGCAGGAGGCATCCTTGAATAGTTGGAGGTCGTTGCCGATGCTTTCCGGAGTGTTGGCCGCAAGTACGGATGCGAGCGGCGACAGGGGCAGGGAGAGGAATGAAATGATTCGGTTCATGATAACGTGGGAGTGGGTGATTCTATGATGTTACAAGTTACATTCTCCGTTTTCCTCTTCTTTCACCATTTCTCTTTTTACCGGCAAACGAAAAAATCAACCTGCTTCAACGGAAGACGGGGCGGGTTGATGAATGGGAACGCTCTCACGTTGTATAGCTGGTTTTCTTTTCGTATGGCGTGTTTTTTAAGGCTTCCATGTTTTACTCAATTGCCTTCCCATACTGCGGTAGTCCTATGAGGGCGTTTGCGACTGTAACCCTTGAGCCATTTGATTGAGTCCTTCTGAAATTCTTCGACATCGGCATAGAATTTCTACCACGCGCCTCCCCGCAATATTCTCTTCCTGTCATCCGTCAGAATGGCTTTTATGTGCCATCCGTGTTGCTGATAGAAGAACAGCACGTTGTTGTTCAGGATGAGGGCTGCCTGATCGAGGCGTTTCTCCATGTAGAGAAAGCGGAGGCAACGGATCCATAGGTTTCTATGAGCATTTACAGGTAGATTCTGCCTGTGTTTTTGGGTTTGCCCGTACAGAGAGAGTCCGGCACAGCCGGGAACCTTGCTTTCCACAGCCATTCCTTGAAGCAAAGTCGCTCTTTTCGGAAGGATGGGCGCTGTTTTGAGTTGCTTGACTTGAGTGAACTCCTTTTCCAGTTTCAGAAACCATTTCCTGCGGTTTCCCGGATGCGGGGTTCCACTTCGAGAGACATTAAAGTTATAGAAATGATCGGCTTCTCACCCTCCTTTAAGAGTCTTATTCTTGAACGGAGAGGCTTCGATACTGTTTTAACAGGAGAGTAGCCTCCAACCGTTTTTCCAATTCCAGCTTCTGATGAAAGGGTCCTTCATTTTTCAAATCAGGTTATTGTTTTTGAGGGCTAACAAGCTTCTTTGGGTCAAGGCTACCTATTTTGCGCTGCTGGCTATTGTTACGGCTATTGCCTCCATTTACCTGGGCGAGTTTGTTCCGTTTGATATTTTTCAAAAGATCGGGGCCGATACGGTCGATACAATTTTGAATATCCTGGCTTCAAGCATGCTGGCGGTTACGACTTTTTCCTTAACCACGGTTGTTTCCGCTTATGCAGCGGCGACGTCGAGCGTAACGCCCAGGGCTACGAAGCTGCTGATGGAGGATTCCACGGCCCAGAATGCTCTTTCCACATTCATCGGTTCCTTCATTTTCAGCCTGATTGCGATTATTTTCCTGAATTCCGGCATGTATGACCAGCGGGGAAGGGTGGTTCTGTTTGTTGTCACCCTGGGGGTGATTGCCATTATTCTGGTCACGCTCATCCGGTGGATTGAGCATTTGTCCAGGCTTGGCCGGGTGGGAGAGACTTCCGAGCTGGTGGAGGGAGTAACGGAAAGGGCATTGCTGGAACGCGCCCGGGAACCCTATCTGGGCGCCAATCCCCTCGTTGATAGGGAGCTTGATATTCCGGAAAATGCCGTTCCCGTCAGGAGTGATCAGACAGGCAATATTCAATATATTGATATTGAAAAGCTGGACCATCTTTCCAGGGATAGAGATCTTGATCTTTACGTCGTCTCGCTCCCGGGGGATTTCGTGTCCGTTACCTCGGTTCTGGTTTATGCTGACAAGCCTGTGTCAAATGAAACCCGGCGTGATTTGCTTGGAGCGTTTATCATCGGGCATGAGCGCAATTTTGAACAGGACCCCAGGTTTGGATTGTGCGTGCTTGCCGAGATTGCTGCCAGGGCCCTGTCTGCAGCCGTCAATGATTACGGAACGGGTATTGATATTATTAACCGGGGCGTGCGGCTGCTGACGAAGTATGCCCGGGAAGAACGCCGTCCCGGCGTGAAGCACGAGAGGATATGGGTGCTTCCGTTGACCGTCTCCAATTTGTTTTCGGATATTTTCAGCCCTATTCTGCGCGACGAAGGAGGGATTATGGCGATTGACATCAAGTTGTTGAAGGCTTTTGCCGCATTGCATGGCCTGGATAACGGGCAGTTCAAGGAGGAAGCCCGCAAGTATTCCCGCCAATGCTATGAACATGCATCCAGAACGGTAGTGCTGGATGAAGATAAGGAAGTCCTGAAAAAACTGGTCATTGATTAGCTTGCTTGTCTTCACGGTGAAGAAGAGGGGTTTTAGAGGTCCAGGTATGGTTGAATGGGCTGAATCTTATTAACGGTCCACAGTTTCCCGGATGGACCAGGTTGCAAAAAGGCGTTATTTTCCGGGAGAATCCATGGGAGAGAAATCATCATGGTAAAACGGATGGCTGCCCGGAATTTCCATGTTCATCAATGGGGCAGCTACGGGCGTCATGTCTGTTGAATGATATTCAACATTTTCATGTGTAGTGTTTTTGGGCAGGAGGAAGTTTCATTCATTCCCCGGTTATTTTCTTCAGCATGTTGAATTTTCGATAGGTACCGGACCGTACATGACCATGATTCAGCGTATTGTCATGAAGGTAAGCACATGTTTTCGTACCGGAGTTCTTTTTTGCCTGTTGATGGCTGGCAGTCCTTATGGTTTTGCGGAGAAGCCCGTTTTAACAGACTGGAATTATTTGCCGTCCTACGGGCAGTCGCTTTCCGTAGGATGGACGGCCAAGCCGGTGGTGACGACGGAGCAGAAGAACGGCAATTTGATGTTCAAAGGCGGCGTTCGTCCTTTTGAGGGCGGCAATGACCGGAGCGCCGTGATTCCCCTGGTAGAAGGCATTTCTCCGGACGGCGCCAGGGGAGAGACGCCCGTTTCCGGCGCTGCCGGGAATTTCATGCGCCTGCTGAAGAAGCGTGACTCCGGGAAGGCGTCCAACGTCCGGTTCCTGTGCTCTGCCGACGGCGTGGGAGGTGTCAGCATCGGTGTTCTTTCCAAAGGCAACGCCCCCTATCAGCGTATTCTGGATGATTTGACAGCGGGGCGCGAGCTCGCCTCCAAGGCCGGCAAGTCATTTTCCATGCCTTGTTTCCTGTGGACGCAGGGGGAAACCGACCAGCAGGACAGGAAAACCGGGGAATGGTACAAGGAGAAGATGCGCGCGCTGATTCAGGATATTGACGCGGACGCCAAGGCCGTTACCGGACAGAAGAACGATGTGCTCTGCTTTGGATACCAGGTTGCCTCCCATCTCAATTATTTTGCCCAGAATCCGACGGATTATCCCGCGATTGCCGTGGCCCAGCTGGATTTGGCTCTGGAAAAGGACAGCCGGTACATCATGACTACGCCCATGTACCATTTTTCCTATAGCGACGGGGTGCATTTGACCGCTCCCATGTCCCGGCTTTACGGGGAGTATGCCGGATACGTCATGTACAAGGTGCTGGTGGAGGGCGTGCATTGGAAGCCCATCCATCCTGTCGCCCATGCAGTTGGCAGGAAGGGGAAGGACTGGACGGTAGACGTGAAGTTTTTCGTGCCTGTGCCTCCGCTGGCGCTGGATACCAAGACGATCCTTGATCCGGGCAATTACGGCTTTTCCCTGGTGAACGCGCAGGGCGAACCCCTGGAGATCAAGTCCGTCACGCTGAACGGCAGAGACGCCGTCCGCATCATAATGTCGTCCGACCCTTCCGGCTGTCATCTCCGGTACGGAATGACCTTGAAGGAGAAACTTCCTTCCGGCCCGCGCACCGGAGCGCGCGGATGCCTGCGGGATTCCCAGGGGGAGAAGGTAAAGACCCGGATTCAGGACGTCGTTTACCGCATGGACAATTGGTGTCCGTTTTTCGACTATCCCTTGGATTCCCGGAATGGGATGAACAAGACGGAGTCCAGGTAGATTTTCATGTGACTGCCAGATTTTTTTGGTTTCTCACTCCTTCAGCATGGTTTATCCATTCCTTTGGAGAGAGTCAGAGTTTCTGCTCTGGTCTTAGGATGGTACGGCATGGATTGCGGTTGTAGAGCCCTTCGGAACAAGATAAAGTCCAGTAATGATGAATTCCATGTTCAAGTTTTTGATGGGTGCGGTGTGCGCCGCAGTTCTGCCCGCCTTCGGGCAGGGAGAGAAGACGGATTTTCCCACGGACAAGGCGGTGACCGTATTCAGCGCTGGGGAAGGGAACCCTTATGCGTCCATCCGCATTCCCGCCTTGCTCAATATCGGGAAGGGGCAGCTTTTGGCGTTTGCCGAAGGCCGGTATAAGAATACTGACCAGGGGGAGAACGACATTATCATGAGCGTCAGCAAGAATGGCGGAAAAACCTGGTCACGCCCCCGGGCGATCGCCAAGTCGCATGGGGCCACGTTTAACAATCCGTGCCCGGTTTATGATGCCAAGACCAAGACCGTGACCGTCGTATTCCAGCGTTATCCCGCAGGAGTCAAGGAACGGCAGCCCAATATTCCTCAGGGTTGGGATGACGAGAAGTGCATCCGCAATTTCATGATCCAGAGCAGGAATGGCGGTTCCTCCTGGACGAAGCCGGAGGATATCACGAAGACGACCAAGCGCCCCACCGGCGTGGACATCATGGCTTCCGGCCCGAATGCGGGAACCCAGTTGAAGAGCGGCCCCCACAAGGGGCGCCTGGTGATTCCGATGAATGAAGGGCCGTTCGGCAAATGGGTGATTTCCTGCATTTACAGTGATGACGGCGGCAAAAGCTGGAAGCAGGGCCAGCCGACCGCCAATATGAAGGGCCTGGTGAATGAAACGTCCATCGCGGAGACGGATAACGGAGGCGTGGTCATGGTCGCGCGCCACTGGGGCGGAGGCAATTGCCGCCGCATCGTGTGGTCACAGGACGGCGGCGCGACATGGGGTGAAGTGGAAGATGCTCCGGAATTGTTTTGCGACAGCACGCAGAATTCCCTGATGACTTATTCTCTGACGGCCCAGCCTGCCTTTGGCGGCAAGAGCCGCCTCCTGTTTTCCGGCCCCAGTGCCGGACGGCGCATCAAGGGGCAGGTGGCGATGAGCTATGACAACGGCAAAACCTGGCCGGTGAAAAAACTGTTGGGAGAAGGAGGTTTTGCCTATTCCAGCCTCGCCATGGTAGAACCCGGTGTCGTGGGGGTGCTTTATGAGGAAAACCAGCCGAATATCAAGAAGCTGAAGTTTGTTCCCATTACGATTGAGTGGCTGACCGACGGAAAGGATACGGGGCTGCCGACCGGGCAGAAAGCTCCGGTAATAAAATAGTCCCGCTTTTAGTTGTTGATTATTGCCGAGACCGGGGGAGTTAATCTGCCGGTCCTGTTTTGTTCGTAAGCTTGCGACGGGATTCTCGAATTTTCCGGGTATTTGCTCTATAAGTCTCCTTCTCTTCATACCCACAGACCATGTTTCTAATATAAGCTTCAGAATTGTGGAGAGAAGAGTTTTTTGAGTTGAAATCCTTGCTTCTGGTAAAAAATCTATAAAATGTAGCAGAGACCACCCGTATGCCTCCGTCGCCATGAAGAAGTTTTCCTGCAGAACGCAGAAGCCTCTAATGGGCAGATGTTGGATGAAGTAAGAAAAGCTCTGGGAGGAACGGTGGTAGGAATTCGAGACATTATGAAAACAAGAACTGGATTTTTCTCTTGTTTTCATAATGTCTCGATGGTTGAAATTTCAACCAAGGGAAATCAGCATGTTCACCAAATCATAGGGAAGATATGATTAGTGATATCATGAGGAAGATATCTCGGAATGCCTGGTGAGATATTTTTAGATTAATTTGACAATCTATCATTCTTTTGTTTTTTTGTTTTTTTGCATTCATAGATCACTCTATCTACTAAAAATCCACTTCTATCCTCCAGAGTTGACATCAGCGTAAAAAAAGATAGCATAGAGTTCCATATTTATGCTGCTGCTGTCTCCTTTGTAGGGCGGAAGTAGGAACCTGAAAAGCTGGGAAGAAGGGATTCTTTCTAGCTTTTTTGCTCTAACTGGATTCAGGCTATGAAATTTTTTTCATGGAGTCAACCTATCAATGATTTTCATAAGAATATTTTTTCGATTTTCGCTTGTATCTGATACCGTTTTAGCTACTATATGGCTAGTCGCATGGATAGGCGTGCGTGGATTGAAACTTATGTAAATCCTTGATTATAGAAGGAATAAATATACAGTGCGAGCTTTTGTGAGCTCGCACTGTATTTGTTAGAAGAATGAAGTTGCGGATTATTCAACCATGAACATGTCGTTGGTATCCGTTTCGCCTGAAGCAATAGTTTTCGTGCAAATGCTGTATTTGCCTCGGTTTCTAAGATAGAAGAAGTTTGAATCGTCTGATTCGGTTTCGGAGGATGTGATCGTAATCGGAAGAATGATCATGGAGGTTTTTTCTCCAGTTTTGAGGCTTTCTCAGCACCCATTCCTGTTGTTTCATTCCCTGCACTTTCGGCCTGATCGCTGGCAGGGATGAGAGGAAATAGTTTATGAATGTTAAGAGTTTTCTTTATTTGTGTTCACTGTTTCTTCAGCATTCCTGGTATGACAGTGTGTGCATGGTTTGTCTGCTTGATTCCGGGGCGGGCACGGGTACCCTGCAAGGCATCCGTTGCCCTTGGAGCTCTTCCCATTCGGGAGGGCCGGCAAACGGAAGATGATTCCCCGTTTCAATATATGTCCTGGATTTATCTGGTGTTGGCCGGTCTCTGTGAGATCGGATGGCCTCTGGGCTTCAAGCTTTCACAGGCGCCCGGCACGGGTTCCGGCAGGTTTGCCGCCTGCATTGCGTTCTCCGTGTTCAGCATGGCCCTGAGCGGTTTTCTTCTGTGGCTGGCCCAGCGCAGCATTCCCATCGGCACCGCTTATGCGGTGTGGACGGGCATCGGCGCGCTGGGAACGTTTCTGGTGGGCATCCTGTGGTTCGGGGATTCCTCCAATGTCTGGCGCATGCTGGCGGCCACCTTCCTGCTGATAGGCATTATCGGGTTGAAGCTGGCCCCCGGGCATTGAGCTTCCCTGTAGGGCAATTCATGCCGGGGCGCCGGAGAAGGTCAGCGTGCAGCAGCCCTCCAGAAGGGTTCAACGGTGGGAAATATATTTTTCCCACACTGTTCCGCAGGCGTCGGAAGGCATGCGCCAGTCTCCTCGCGGAGAAAGGGCAATGGTGCCTACCTTGGGGCCGTCCGGCATGCAGCTGCGCTTGAATTGCTGCCGGAAGAAGCGGCGGATGAAGATGCCCAGGCAGCGGCGAATGAAGTCCGGCTGGAATTCGCCGCGAAAGGCGTGCTCCGCCAGATACAGGATTTTGTCCGGCTCTGCCCCGTATTTGATGAAGTGGAAGAGGAAAAAATCGTGCAGGTCGTAAGGCCCCAGCACGTCTTCCGTACGCTGTTCAATGGAGCCGTCGCCTGACGGAGGCAGAAGTTCCGGGCTGACGGGGGTGTTGTTGATGTCCGCGAGGGTGGCGGCCAGTTCCGGGGACGATTCTCCGGCGATGTGTTCAATGAGGCACCGTATCAGCGTCTTCGGAATGGAGCAGTTGACCGCGTACATGGACATGTGGTCTCCGTTGTAGGTGCTCCAGCCCAGGGCTATTTCCGACAGGTCTCCCGTTCCCACGACCAGCCCCCCGGTTTTGTTGGCCAGGTCCATCAGGATTTGCGTGCGTTCGCGGGCCTGGACGTTTTCATAGGTGGTAGTGCGTTCGGCGGGGTCGTGCCCGATGTCGCCGAAGTGCCGGAGGCAGCATTCGGAAATGGGGATTTCCCGAAGCTCCGCGCCCAGAAGGCGGCACATGGTTAAGGCATTGTCGTGGGTTCTGTCCGTGGTGCCGAAGCCCGGCATCGTGACGGCCAGAATGTCGGAGGCGGGGCGTTTCAACGCCCGGCAGGCGCGCTCGCAAATAAGCAGGGCCAGCGTGGAGTCCAGACCGCCGGAGATGCCGATGACAAGCCGCCGTGCATCGGTGTGCTCCATTCTTTTAGCCAGTCCCGCTGTCTGGATGGCGATGATTTCTTCGCACCGTTCCGGGCGGTGTGCGGGGGAGGGCAGAAATGGCCGCGCCGGATTAAAGGCGTATTCCAGACCGGGGGGGGCGGGAACTTCCGCCGGCAGCGTCAGATGAAGGGCATTTCCGGCAGGGGAAAGGGATTTGCTGTCATTGAAGGAGCTTTCGGAGAGGCGCGCCGCCGCCAGCCGTTCAAAGTCCACGTCCGCAAGGATGAGGGAGCTTTCCCTGCCGAACCGTTCGCCTTCAGCCGCCAGCCTGCCGTTGTCCGCAATGAGGGAATGCCCGCCGAATACGGTGTCCGTGGTGGATTCATGCACGCCTGCGGAGGAAAGGACATAGGAGCAGAGGCACCTGCCGCTTTGCTGCTTGACCAGTTCGCGACGGTAGGCGGCCTTGCCCGTGAGTTCCGTTCCCGCGGAGGGGTTGAATATGGCCCTGGCTCCCTGAAGGGCCAGTCCGGAGCTGGGGGGAATGACGCTCCACAGGTCTTCGCATATTTCCACGCCGAAGCTGAAGGAGGAGGCTGCATCGTGGAAGATGATTTCCGTTCCGAACGGAATATATGCCCCATTGACTTTGGCCTCCTTCGTCCCTGTTCCCAGCTCCCTGCCGGATGTAAACTGCCGCTTTTCGTAAAATTCCCGGTAGTTGGGGAGCACGGTTTTGGGGATCAGCGCCAGCACTCTGCCGGACTGGATGACCGCCGCCGTGTTGTACAGGGCATCTTCATGCAGGAAGGGCAGGCCCGCCACGGCAATGGTGCCTGAGCCTTCCGTCGCTTCCGCAAAGCGGCGCAGGCCGTCCAGGGCCGCCTCCCGCAGGCGCGGCTGGAAGAAGAGGTCTCCGCAGGAGTAGCCCGTGATGCTCAGCTCCGGAAAGACGACGGCAGCAGCTTTCTGTTCCGCAGCCTTCCGGAATCCGTCCATGAGCTGGTCGACGTTGTAATCCACATCAGCCACGCGGAGCTGGGGGACGGCGGAGGCAAGTCTGTAATATCCGAACATGGGCGGCGCAGTCTGGAAAATGGAGCCCGCAGATGGTCGTTTTCCCGTAATCAGGACGCAATCCGGGAGAAGCGGGCCTGATCCGGATACTAAAAGCTCGTGAAAGACTTGTAAAGCCATCAGTGGGGACTGCATCCCGCCCGTTTGCCGGGAGGATGAGGAAGCGGCAGGAAAAGGTATTCACCCGGCTGCCTTCAACGGGCCAGGCGGCGGGAGCGGCTCTTATGCCTTTTTCCTGAAATCCCGCGGTGCGGCGGCTTTTCATGTTCCGGGAACAGCATTGAAGCTGGAAAAACGGGAGAAAAGGAGTAAACCATCTCACAAAGCCCGATGAATAATACTGACCGATTTACCGGAAAAGCCGGGGCCTACGTTCAGGGCAGGCCCGGTTATCCCGCCGCCGTTGTTGAGCTTCTGACGCGGGAAACCCGCCGGGAGAATCCCCGAATGGCGGATATAGGTTCCGGAACAGGCATCCTGTCCCGCGCCATGGTGGAGCATGGCTGGACCGTGTACGGCGTGGAGCCTAACGATGACATGCGGAGGGAGGCGGAGAAGGTGCTGAAGGGTTTCCACCGCTTCCATTCCGTGCCGGGAACGGCGGAGCATACCCTGCTTCCCGGCGCTTCCGTGGACCTGGTAACGGCGGCGCAGGCGTTCCACTGGTTTGACGCCGCCGCGTTCAAGCGGGAATGCCGCCGTATTCTGGCCGCGGAGGGCAGAATAGCCCTGATCTGGAATTCCAGGGTGGAAGACGGCCCCATTGTCCGGGAGGAAGGGAACATCCATCGTCTTTACTGCCCGCGTTTTTATGGATTCAGCGGGGGCTTGGCCGACTTGACGGATAGACTCGGCGAGTTTTTCGACCACCGCTTCCGGGTATTCCGCTTTCCGAATGATCTGTCCTATACGCGGGACCAGTATCTCCGCCGCATGATGTCCGCCTCCTATGCCCTGACGGAAAAGGATGAGGGCCATTCCCCCTGGCTGGACGCCCTTAACGGGCTGTTTGACCGGTTTGAGACGGGAGGCCGTGTTACGGTTCCGAATGAAACCGTGGTGTATTTAGGGGCCTGCTGAGGACGCACCGTTCATGCACTGCATCCGGAAAAGGATGTTCACGCGTTCCTTTGCCGGTTGTTTCCTTGGCCTCCATCCAGTGCGATGTTCTTCCGGCAGAAGCCCGGAACCGCAACGGCCCTTCTGCCGGAATATCCCGGAAATGTCCGGCAATGAAAAAAGGAAAGCTTTCTTTCAATTCATGGATTGAAAGATGATGGCGGCAAGGACGGCGATGATTGCCAGAACAACAATGATGGTGGGAATATAGCGGGTTTTGTTCACGTCAAGAGTCCACTCCCTGTTGAGGCGGGAAAGATTCTCCCCTGCCGCGTAGCGGGAAAAAAGGTCATGAAGCTGGGAGTAATCCAGGGCTTTGGGAGCCATGTAAAGTTCCCTGTTCTTCCCGTTGACGAACGAGATTTCGCGATACGTGTCGTCCGGATTTCTACGGCCCCGCATTGATATTTGCTTTTCCGACTCCGGAAAAATCATCCCGGGATGCAGACATGGCTTCTTCTCTCACGTTATTCTTGCTTTATCCCGGTGGGCCTGCCGTGCTACGATGGCTCACCGCCATGACGCAGCAGCCTTTTTCCCAAGAACCTTTTATGGTTTCCGGATTGCATGGGGACCAGATTCTGGGCGCCCGCAGCAATCAGCAGGATTCCTTTTCCATCCTGGCCGGGGATGACGCCCTGGTGCTGGTCCTGGCGGACGGCATGGGGGGCTATACCGGAGGGGAGCTGGCCAGCCGCGCGGCTATAGAAGGTTTTTTTCAGGCGTTTGAGCGGGAAAACCGGTCTCCCGGCAAGAGGATGAAAGACGCAGTGACCGCCGCCAATGAACAGGTGCGTACGGTCCGGAAGAAGAGGGGGAAGGATGACGAGATGGGCACGACGCTGGTAGCGGCCTGGATAGGGCCGGAAGGGCTGCGCTGGGTCAGCGTGGGAGATTCCCTTCTGCTGCTCATCCGGGAGGAAAAAATGTTTCTGCTTAATGACCTGCACCAGTATTCCGCGGAGCTGGAACGCATGGCGGATGAAGGTTCCATCAGCCGGGAGGAGGCCTTGAGCCATCCTTCCCGCCATTCCCTGACCTCCGCCCTGATGGGGAGGGAAGTGCCTTTGGTGGATCTGCGGGAAGAGTGCTTCCCTCTGGTTCCCGGGGACCGCCTTCTGGTCGCCAGCGACGGAGTGGGGCCTTATCTGGACTCCCTGGGCCCGGCGGGGATGCGGTACTTGTCCATGCTGTCCGCGGAGGAATTGGTGCGGTCCGTGCTGGAAGGCATCAACCGTGACGGCGCGCCCAACCAGGATAACGCCACGCTGATCTGTGCGGAAATAGCGGAAGCGTGATTCTCCGGAGGCGGTGTGGCTGAAAAGGGGCCGGAAACAGGCGCTGGTTGAATTTCACATCCCTCCTCCGGCCCGGACGGATAATTAAATGCCCCGCATGCAGGAGACGCATGCGGGGCATTCCTTTTAAATGGCTGGAGCCGTCCGCGTTCAGGAATGATATTCCTGGAGGGAGCGGGGGGATACCTTCACATGCTGGGCGGAGCGGATGCCCTCCACCGTGGCCCTGGCGGCGGCGATGGTGGTCATGTACGGAATCTTCTTCTGGATGGACTGCATGCGGATGAAGGAGTCGTCAATCATGCTGGTGCGGTCCACCGGAGTATTAATGATCAGGTCAATCTGCTTGTTGGTGATCATGTCGCCCAGGTTCGGGCGGCCTTCATGCAGCTTGTTGACCACTTCCGTTTCCACGCCCTGGCCGCGCAGGTATTCCGCGGTGCCTCCGGTGGAGACGATCTTGAAGCCCAGGGAGATGAGGTCCCGGGCGATGGGTTCAATGAACTTCTTGTCGCGGTCGGAGACGGTGACGAGCACCTTGCCGGAGGTGGGCAGGATGCAGCCTGCGGCTTCCTGGGCCTTGTAGTAGGCCATGCCGAAGTTGTCCGCAATGCCCATGACTTCCCCCGTGGCGCGCATTTCCGGCCCCAGGACGGGGTCCACTTCCGGGAACATGTTGAACGGGAAGACGGCTTCCTTCACGCCGATGAAGCGGCAGGCGCGCGGCTTCAGGCCCAGGTCCTTGAGCTTCTTGCCCAGCATGATTTCCGTGGCGTGGCGCGCCATGGAGATGCCCGTGACCTTGGAGACGATGGGCACCGTGCGGGAGGCGCGGGGATTGGCTTCAATGATGTACACCTCGTCATCGCAGATGGCGAACTGCACGTTCAGAATGCCCTTCACCTGGAAGTCCTTGGCGATCTTGGCGGCGTGTTCCTCAATGGTGCGGACGTGCTTGGGGGCGATGGTCACGGGAGGAATGGCGCAGGCGGAGTCTCCGGAATGGATGCCCGCCAGCTCAATATGTTCCATCACGGTGGCCACGAAGGTGTCCGTGCCGTCGGCCAGCGCGTCCACTTCCGCTTCAATGGCGTTGTCCAGGAAGCGGTCGATCAGCATGGGGTATTCCGGGCTGACCTGGATGGCCTCCACGCCGTAGCGCTTCAGGTTTTCTTCATCGTAAATGACTTCCATGCCACGGCCGCCCAGAACGAAGGAGGGGCGCACCATCACCGGGTAGCCGATCTGGCGGCCCAGTTCCACGGCTTCTTCCAGGGAGCGGGCGGTGCCGCTTTCCGGCTGGAGAATATTCAGGGCGATCATGCGTTCGCGGAAGTATTCGCGGTCTTCCGCCAGGCGGATGCCTTCCGGCTGGGTGCCCATGATCTTCACCCCGGCGTCCTTGAGGGCCTGGGCGATGTTGAGCGGGGTCTGGCCGCCGAACTGGACGATGACGCCTTCCGGCTTTTCCTTCTCATAAATAGCCAGCACGTCTTCCACGGTCACGGGTTCAAAGTACAGCTTGTTGGCCGTGTCAAAGTCCGTGGAGACCGTTTCCGGGTTGCAGTTCACCATGATGGATTCATACCCGTTGTCCCGCAGGGTGAAAGCGGCGTGCACGCAGGTGTAGTCGAACTCGATGCCCTGGCCGATGCGGTTGGGACCGCCGCCCAGGATCATGATCTTCTTCTTGTCGTTCACGGGCACTTCATCCTCTGCGCCGCTGTAGGTGGAATAGTAATATTCCGCGTGTTCCACGCCGCTGACGGGCACGATGCGGTAGGTGGCGGTGATGCCGTTTTCCTGGCGGCGGGTGCGGACGGCCTTTTCAGGCACGTTGAAAATCTGGGCCAGATACTTGTCGGAGAAGCCCATCTTCTTCGCCTGGCGCAGGGTTTCCACGGGCAGGGAATCCCAGCCCTGGCCATCCAGGGAGAAGTCAAAGTCCGCCAGTTCCTTCATCTGTTCAATGAAGAACGGGGTGATGCGGGTCAGCTTCACGATTTCCTCCACGGTCACGCCGCGGCGCAGGAGTTCGTAAATCTGGAAGAAGCGTTCGCTGTTGCCGTACGTGATCTTTTCACGCAGTTCCGGCGTGGTGAGGGCTTCCAGCTTCTTCACGCGGCCCAGCCCGGCGCGGCCGATTTCCAGGGAACGCACGGCCTTCTGGAAGGCTTCCTTGAAGTTCTGGCCGATGCTCATCACTTCCCCCACGGCCTTCATCTGGGTACCCAGCTTGTCGGCTGCCTTGGGGAACTTTTCAAAGGCCCAGCGGGCGAACTTGACGACTACGTAGTCGCCGTAAGGCTCGTACTTTTCCAGGGAGCCCTTGCGCCAGTAGGGAAGTTCGTCCATCGTGATGCCGGAGGCCAGCTTGGTGGAGACGGAGGCGATGGGGAAGCCGGTGGCCTTGGAGGCCAGGGCGGAGGACCGGGACGTGCGGGGGTTGATTTCAATGACGATGATGCGGTTGTCCTCACGGTTGTGGGCAAACTGCACGTTCGTGCCGCCCGTGACGCCAATGGCGTCCAGAATGCGGTAGGAGTAATCCTGAAGCCTGTCCTGCACGTCCTGGGGAACGGTCAGCATGGGGGCCACGCAGAAGCTGTCCCCGGTGTGCACGCCCATGGGGTCCACGTTTTCAATAAAGCAGACGGTGATCTTCTGGCCCTTGGCGTCGCGCACGACTTCCAGTTCCAGTTCTTCCCAGCCCAGCACGCATTCCTCCACCAGCACCTGGTTGATCAGGGAGGCGGCCAGGCCGCGGGGGACGATCTGGCGCAGTTCCTCCACGTTGTACACGATGCCGCCGCCCGTGCCGCCCATGGTGTAGGCGGGGCGGAGCACGACGGGGTAGCCCAGCTCGGCGGCCACCTTCTCCGCTTCCTCCACGGTATAGACGGGTTCGGACTTGGCCACCGGCACGCCGATCTTGTCCATGGTTTCCTTGAAAATGATACGGTCTTCACCGCGGGCGATGGCTTCCAGGTCCACGCCGATGACTTCCACGTTGTACTGCTTCAGGATGCCTTCCTCATTCAGCTTGGAGGCCAGGTTCAGGGCCGTCTGGCCGCCGAGGTTGGGCAGCAGAGCATCCGGGCGTTCCTTTTTAATCACGGCCGTGATGCGGTCCACGGTCAGGGGCTCAATGTAGGTGTGGTCCGCCATGCCGGGGTCCGTCATGATGGTGGCGGGGTTGGAGTTCACCAGAACGACGTCGTAGCCTTCAGCGCGCAGGGCCTTGCAGGCCTGGGTGCCGGAGTAGTCGAACTCGCAGGCCTGGCCGATGATGATGGGGCCTGAGCCGATGATGAGGATTTTGCGGATGTCTTCGCGTTTTGCCATGGTATGATGCCTCTATGTGGTCCGTGGTGGTTAAAAATAAATACCGGAAACAAGGTCCGCCCAAGGTGCGTTGCCTCTCCGCTCCGCATACCCGGCGCGTGACCTGACGCACAGTAAGGGACGTTCTGCGATAAGTCCAGACAAAACAACAGGAATTCCGGGGAAAAGGCTATGGTCTTCTTCCCTTTCCGTACAGCGCTGCGCGCGCAATCCGCCCTTGATATTTTCCGCCGCCCGTATACCCTGTGGGGCAAGGATGAGGAATGCCCTGATATTGATTTGCTGCCTTGGGCTGCTGTGGCCGGCAGCCGTGACGGCGGCGGAACGCGCCCCCGCAGGCCGGGGTGCGGCCATGACTCCGGGTGAGGCCGCATGGTACCAGTCCCTGCGCGCCGGACTTTCCCAATTCCGGAAGGGTGGAGGCTACAAAACCAACAGGGAAGCCATGGAAGCCCTGGCGCAGAAAACCTGCCGCTGGGACCCCCGCACGCGCCGTCCCGTCTTCCTTCTCCGGGAGGCCACCCCTTCCTTCTGCTCCTCCGCCTGCTACCTGCTCCTTTTAAAATCCCTGCAATTATGGGACGCCGCCCAGCCGCAGCCCGTTATTTCCGAGCGAGCGTGGCTGGCTCTCATTCCCCGCCTGGGCCAGCATGACGGCGAAGGGCCGTGGGGCTGGGCGAACGCCAACGGTCCCGGCCTGGCCGTGCTGGTGCACAGGCTGGGAGCCGGCGTCAACTTTGAAGACTGGCGGAAGGCCCGTCCCGGAGACTTCATGAAAATATTCTGGACGGACCACATCGGCCGCCGGGAATCCGGCCACCTGACCGTTCTGGTGAAGGACGGCGGGGACACGGTCACCTTCTGGTCCTCCAACATGCCGGACGGCTACGGAGCCAAGACAGTGCCCAAATCCCAAATCAGGCGCGTCATCTTCACGCGCATCACCAGGCCGGAGCGGTTCAACCTGGCTCCGGCGGTGGGAAGCCATCCGTGGCTCTCCTCCCTGCTCCGGCAGGAGGTGGGCATCAAGGAGGTGCGCAGATACTCAGGCATGCAGAACCCGTGACCTCCTCCCGCCGTGAAGAAATGCTCCTTCCCTCCCTCCGTCACGCCGGAATGCTCCGTGCTGGTGCTCGGCTCCCTGCCGGGGGATGAATCCCTGCGGCAGGCCCAGTATTACGCCCATCCGCGCAACGCCTTCTGGAAAATCATGGGAACCCTGCTGGATTTTGACCCCTCCTTGCCGTATGGGGAACGCCTGTCCCTGCTCAACCGGGGCGGGGTGGGGCTGTGGGACGTGGTGGCCTCCGGCGTCAGGCCCGGCAGCCTGGACCAGCACATCTCCCAGGAACAGCCCAATGACATTGCCGCCCTGCTGGAATGTTTCCCCGGCATCGGCACCGTCTGCTGCAACGGCACCGCCTCCCATAAATACCTCAAGCGGTATTTTCCGGAACTATTCCTCCGGGAAACCCCTGCCATCATCCAGATGCCCTCCACCAGCCCGGCGGCGGCGCGGCTGACGTATGAGCAGAAATTCCGCGCCTATGAGGAAGTCATCCTCTCCCGACTCCGGCAGGGAGGGAAAAAAGGCTGAGCTTCAGCGCCTTACTTGCCGTCTAATTCCCTGGAGGTTTTGGCCCCCGCTTCTTTCAGGATGCGCGCCAGGCTGCTCTTTCCGGTGGCGATGGCGCGGTCCAGGGGAGTGGCCCCGCCCCTGGAGCGGAAATTCACGTCCGCCTTGTGCTCAATCAACAATTTGGCGGCGGCGTTTATGGAATTTTCCTGAAGGCCGGAAACGTCCGCGAGCACCCACAGGGCCGTTTCCGAATTGGCCGGCTTGTAATGGCCTAGCCGCGGCTTACCGTTGGGTTTGTTGGGGTCCGCACCGTTTTCCAGCAGGAACCTGACACTCTCCTCATTCCCGTACCTGGCGGCGGAAATCAGCAGGGTTTTGCCGTCATTGCACACGTAATCCGGGTCCGCCCCGTGCTCCAGCAGATAGGCTGCCTGCGGAGCCCTGGGATTGAAATAATGCCTGGAAAGAAGGGAGGAAGAGGCGTTTTTATACTCGTCGGACCGGCCTATTTCCAGATTGACGTCCGCCCCGTTGGCAATCAGGAGGTCCGCCAATTCAAAAAACTGCATGTCCAGCGCCAGGGCCAGCGCGCAGGAATTATCCCCCCTGATGCCCTCCCCCTGGTAATTCACGTCCGCCCCGGCGCGGATGAAAGCGCTGACTTTGGAAAGCTCCGGCTTCGTTCCCTCTTCCGGCAGCTTGTCATACTTCCTCTTGCCGTTGATGGTGACAGAGGTGGTTGTGCTCTCCCGCGCGGGCCTGTAATCCTTCAGCTTGTACAGGTATTCATACAATTCAAGCCCCTTCTTCTCCCGGGTGGCGCGGTCGGCGGAGGGGTCCACGGGCAGCGGAGCCTTTTTGGGAATCAGGCGCAGGGAGCGTTCCGCCGTGCGGTGCCCCTGCCTGGCCGCCTTGGAAAACCAGAATTTGGCCTGGGAGGGACTGCGCTTGACGCCGTCTCCCTTCAGGAAGCAGAGGCCCAGACGGTACTGGGATTCCGCATTCCCTTCCTTTGCTTCCAGGTAGATGCGCCTCCCTTCTTCCGGGGTGACGGCGCGGACGGCGGGCGAACAGCCGAGGAAGACGGCGGCTGACAACAGCAGACGGGAGTAGTAGGTCATAATGGGGTAGGGGAGGTGAGGGAGTCTTCATTCAGGAAGACCCGACGGCGGCCAGCAGGTGGACGTCCAGCGCCAGGGCTTCATGAATGTTGAAATTCAAATCGTCGCGGAGCCTGTTGAGGGCTTCCATGCGCTTCAGCAATTCGTTCACGGGCATCTGTGCGGACAGCGTGCGCACCTCCGGATGAATCGGCGTGACCTCCGGAGCGCCGGAGGCGATCAGGGCCGCCTGGCCGAACCAGCTGATGAGCAATTCCAGGGCCTGGTTGCGCTGTTCCAGGTATTCCGTCTCTATCTGGGCGGTGTTCGCGTCCTTGTTGCGGGACTCCCAGTCGGAGGTATCCGTGCCCTGGGCGGCTTCCTTCGCTTCATCCTTCAGGGCCTGGTTCAGGTTTTTGGTGATGGCGGCCTTGGCCTCCGTCATGACGTCCACGAACTTGCTGCGGAAGGCCAGCGCGGCCAGGTCATTGTCCAGATTGCGGCAGGTCTCCAGCCAGTGGGGCAGCAGGGCCTCCTGGATGGGGGTGAGCCTGAACTCCGCGGATTGCAGCAGGTTGACGCGCACGCAGCGGGAAATAATGGTCTGGAGAAGCTGGTCCGGCTGGGAGGTGGACAGAATGAGCAGGCACTGGCTGGGCGGCTCCTCCAGGGTTTTCAGGAAGGCGTTGGCGGCCTCGTCATTCATGCGCTCCGCATCCATGAACACGGCTATCTTCCATTTTCCCTCCGCCGCGCGCTGCTGGAGGAAAGGTTCCACCGCGCGGATGTCATCCCGCAGGATGCGGCGCGACTTGGACTTGGGGCGCACCAGGCGGCAATACTCGTCCCGCACGCTGTCCAGGTGGTCCGCCCGGATGCCGTTCATCAGCTCCAGCAATTGAAGGATCAGGCGGGAGGCTCCCTGGTGCTCGTCTCCCACAATGAGCAGGGCATGGGGAAGCCGGTTGCGGGAGAAGGCGGTGCGGAGCAGGTCGAACGCTTGGGATGCCGTGAATGCCATACGCTCCCTATGAAAACATTTCGTTGCGTCAGGGCAACAGAAAAGATTGGTATATGTCGGATATTTCATGTACTAAGGGGGCCGGTTATGGAACAAAACGACATCTCATCCCGGATTGTCTTTGCCGACCGCGGCAAGGTGAATGTGGAAAAAGGCGCGGAATTCGCCCCCAAATTTGACCAGAACGGCCTGATTCCGGCCCTCGCCATGGACCACGTTACCCATGAACCGCTGATGCTGGCCTACATGAACGCGGAATCCCTGCGCATGACCATGGAGCTGGGGGAAGCCGTTTACTACTCCCGCAGCCGCCAGGAAATCTGGCACAAGGGCGCGACCAGCGGCCACGTGCAGAAAGTGAAGCAAATCCTGATTGACTGTGACCAGGATGCCCTGATCGTGCTGGTGGACCAGTGCGGCGCCGGAGCCTGCCACACCGGGCACCACTCCTGCTTCTACCGTTCCGTGCCCTTCGGCGACGAGCTGAAGGCCCAGCCCCAGGGGGAACCCGTCACGCTGCGTGAAGCGGACGGCGGCGTCGTTTTTGATGCTGAAGCCGTATACGGCAAGGGACACTAACTCTTTTTTGCGCGTCAATCTGCGTTCACCGGGTTGACGCGCCCTCTTTTTCTGCTGTAAAGTCATGAATGTGAAAAAGCTGCTTGTCATGATGGCCGCCGTCTCCGGAACACTGGTGCTGTGCCAGTGCTCTTCGGAAGCGCCCCCGCCCCCCGGAACCGTCCGCATGGTGGACCAGCAGGCCATCGCCCTGATGCAGGAAGCCAGGGCGAAGGAAGCGAAGAACGACCTGTCCGGCGCCATCAAGAAATACAAGCGCGTGGTGGAAAAGCACCCCCTTTCCAAGGAAGCGCCGCAGGCCCGGTTCAGAATGGCGGAACTCTATGAGGCCCGCAAGGAACCCGCGGATGCGTTTGACCAGTACCAGAAGCTCATTGACCGCCACCCGGACAGCCCCCTGTACAAACAGGCCATGGCGCGGCAGAAGGAAATGGCCTTCGGCGCGGCGAGCGGCGCGTTGACCAACCGCGTACTGTGGATGTTTGACGTCCGGATGGACCCCAAGAACGTTACGGAATGGCTGAACCACGTGCGTGACAACGCCCCGTACGCCCCTACCGCCCCGCAGGCAATGAACGTGCTGGGCAGCTACCTGGCCGCCCGCGGCCAGATGAAGGAGGCCATTGAGGCGTATCAGAACCTGGTGGACAACCATCCGCACTCTCCGCTGGCCCCGACGGCCCAGCTCCAGATAGCCACCCTGTACCGCCAGGCCGCCGCTGACGGGGACCGCAACCACGTCAATGTGGCCCGCGCCCAGGAAGCGTATGAAGACTACCTCCAGCGCTACCCCAACAGCTCCCGCGCCGGGGCCGCCCGTTCCGACCTGGCCGCCATGAAGCGTGAGCTGGTGGCCCAGCAGCTGGAAGTGGCGGAATACTACCTGACCAAGATGAAAGACACCGATGCGGCCATCTTCTGCTACCAGGAAGTGGCCTCCAAGGGCAGCGTCAATCCCGCCGCCGCCGCCAAGGCGAAGGCACGCCTGAAAAAACTGGGCGTCACCAGCAGATAACAGGAACTCTCCGTCCGCATGAACCGTATCCGGAACGTCTTCAAACTTCTTCTGCCCGTTCTGTGCCTGCTGGCCGGTTCCTGCGGCTACCAGCTCGGCGGCACCAAGCCGCCCAAGCTGGAATTTGCGCAGACCGTCAAGGTCTGCCTCTTTGCCAACAACTCCCTGGAACCCCGCGCCGCCACGCTGGTGACCGGCGCGCTGGCGGATGAACTGCAGCGGGACGGCACCTACCGGCTCAGCACCGGTGCGGATGCGGATATCCGGGTGGAAGGAGAAGTGTACTCCATCACCTTCGACCAGTTGCGTTCCAGCCGGGAAGACACCTACAAAAGTACGGAGCTGGGCCTGCGCCTGGCCGTCAAGTACCGGGTGGTGGACGCCAGGACGCAGAAAGTCCTGTATGCCAGCTCTGCGGAGGAAGTGGGCCAATTCTTTGACCTGGGCAACATCCAGACGGCCCGGACCAACGCCCTCTCCTATGCGGCGCGGCTGGTAGCCACCTCCATTGCGGAAACCCTCACCAACGGCTAGACCTGTCCGGCTCCGGAAAATTTGTGCTTATGGCGGAAGTGGAATACAGCGTTTACTTCGTTCCGGTGCCGATCGGCAACCGGGCGGACGTCACCCTGCGGGCGCTGGACGTGCTGCGCAAGGTGGACGTCATTGCGTGTGAAGACACCCGCCATTCCGGGCTTCTGCTCTCCCACTATGAAATCCGCAAGCCCTTGATGAGCATGCACGACCACAACGAGCAATCCCGCGCCGGGGAAATTGCCGCCCGTGCCGCCGGCGGGGAAAGCTTTGCCGTGATCAGTGATGCGGGCATGCCGGGCGTGAGTGATCCGGGCTACCGCCTCATTCAGACGCTCAAGGAAAAGGAAGTAAGCTTCACCGTACTTCCCGGACCGTCTGCCGTGGTGACGGCCCTGGTGGGGTCCGGACTGCCTACGGATGCCTTCTTCTTCGGCGGCTTTCTGCCCGTCAAATCCGGCAGGAAGGGCTCCATGCTCCAGGCGGCGGTGGAAGCTTCCCATACCAGTATCTTTTATGAATCACCCCACCGCATCGTCAAAACCGTGCAGGCGCTGGCGGCGCTGGACCCGGACGTTCCCGTTTGTGTAGCCAGGGAACTGACCAAAACCTTTGAAACCTACCACCGCGGCCCGGCTTCCCGGCTGGCGGCGGAATTTGCGGAACGTGCCCCCAAGGGGGAAATCGTACTGCTGGTGGGCGGCGTAAATGCGCCGCGGGCCGTCAATTAATGAGCCAAGGGCATTAATAACGCACCGTCACCTTGATCGGGCGGTGGTCGGAAGCGGCAGGCTCTTCAATCACCCTGCGTTCCGCCACCTTGAACGCCTCCGCCTTTCTCCCCCTGTACATCCAGATGTAATCAATGCATTCCGCCGGTTGATCGGCAGGGAACGTTTTTTGGGAAAAATCGCTCAGCGGAATGAAATGCTTCTTCATCCGGGCTATCGGTTCCGAGCCCGGCGTCAAATTAAAATCTCCCGCAATGAAAAAGGGCTTCCTGCACTCCGCGGCCAGAGCGGCAATCATGTCGATGGAAGCGTTGCTATCCTCCCGCGTCAGGGACAAATGCGTGACGCAAAAACAGTAATCCTTGAACTCGGCCATCAGCAGCACGCGCGCCTCCTCCCGGCCGGGCAAAGGAATTCGCTTCACGCTCAAAGGCTTCTCCCTGGATAAAAGGCCGACTCCATAGGAACCGCCCGAATAATCAATGGCCTTGGCGTACGTCCCCGTCAACTTTGTCCTTACGGCCAATTCCTGCAAAGTGTCCCTGCCGCCGCTCCTTTTTGTCTTGCTGTCCAGTTCCTGAAGGGCCGCGACATCCGGTTTTGCCTCCGCAATCACCCGCGCCGTACGGTCATAATCCCGCTTGCCGTCCATGCCGGTACCGTTCTTTACGTTGTAACTCATGAACGTGGCTTCCCCGCCCCACAGGGAAAAAGGAGCCAGAAGAACCGCCGCGGCTGCGCATGGACTGAAAATGACCGGATTCATACCTGCAAAAATGAAATTTAGGGCCTGTTGTTCCGAACGGCCCGGATTACAGATAATACGCATGCCTTTCCCCCGTTTCTTGCAGAGCTTCTTTCCTTCCTCCGGGTGAGTAAATCCCGTGGATGGGCGAATCAACAACACATCTCCCGCTCCGGGAAATTTCCTCATCCGGTTTCCGGACACCCGCCTTTTATACCCTTTCCGCCCCATACTGCCGGAAAATGACGCAGGTCTTATCAACTTGACGCCTGGAAGTGTGTCATGATAGTATTCTATCATCATGCTGGAGGATAGGAGATCACGTTCCTCGCGCAAGACACCGGATTTGGTGACTGATGAGCTTATTATCATTCTTCATGAGGCGGGCATGCTGGAATTCAATGACATCTTCCAGCGTACCGTTATCGTGATGAAGCAAAAGCACATGTCCCTGGGCGGTGAGGAAATCCTGCGGCTGCGGATTTATGAAAAGCTCCAGGGCCTCGTGAGCGCCGGCGGCCTAGTGAAAAAAGGCCGCGAATACACAGCCCAGCCCAAGCTGATTACATTGAAATCGGAAACGTTCCCGGACACACGGTTGTGATTTTAAAAGAAATGGGCAGGATGGGCCGGATTTTACTCCATGCCTCCCATCCTGTCCATGAACCCAATGTGTGGTTTAGCGTCTCAACTTCTTAGAAATTGGTGCGGAAGGCAATGTTGTAGCTCCAGCCGGTGAAGCCTTTCTGCTTGCTGGCGTCCGTGCCGTTGGAATGGGCGTATTCAACGCCCGCCATGATCTTGGCCATGTTCGGATTGCATTCGAAAATGTAGTAGTTGACGCCCAGGTACAGGGCCTGCATGCAGTCGGAAGTGCCGGAATAGGTAGAGTTCTGCGTATAGCGCTTTTCCCATTTCACGGCGTTGCTGCCCGCCGCCATCTGGTAGCGGACCACGCCTTCCCAGTTGGGGGTGAATTTGTAGGACGGCATGATGGTCACGCCGAAGACGTTTTCAGCCCCTGCCTTCATGCCAATGACGTTGAAGCCGGCCATCACTTCCGTCATCAGGGAGAAATCCCCCTGGGAGCCTTCCCAGGTCAGCGCCACCACGTCCTTGGCGCCGGTGCCCTGGTATTTGGATTTGAAGCCGTAGCCGGTGAGCTTTTCATACGCCTTGTTTTGTGCGTCGTCGCCCCAGTTGGTGAAGTTATGGGCGTAATCCAGCCACAGGCGGCTTTTTTTCAGGAAAACGTCGTTGGACGTATCATAGCTGAGCGTGCCGGTGACGAAGCAGTTGTCCCGGGAGTTGAAGGCGGGTTCAATGCGGTTGTTGAACGTGCCGGTTCCGGTTCCTCCGTTGCCGTTCATCCAGATGCCCGCCGCCCAGCCGAGCTTGTCATTCTTGTCGGAATTGTTCACCTGGAACCCGTAGTTGGTTTCCGAGCGGAGCTGGTTGACCAGCATGGAGCGTTCAATGGTCAGGATGGCGGAGGAGGAGGTGCGGTATTCCCCGGTGATGCGCGGCTTCATTTTGCCGATGGCGTAGGTGACGGGGCCTCCCTTGTATTCCAGATTCAGTTCATACAGGGAGTAGGTCAGGTCGGAGGTGTCCCAGGTGTTGGTTTTCGCGTTGTAGCTTTCCAGACCGTCCATGCCGCCGATGTTCCAGACGTTGTTGAGCTTGAAGTTTTTCAGGAACTTCATGTTGAAGCCGGCGCGAAAGCGGCGCCATTCGTCGTTGAAGCGGCGGCCGTTGCCTTCCTTTTCACCCATCACGCGCCCTTCGCCGTTCGGGTCAATCCAGTCCAGTCCGTACTGCATGCGCAGGGAAACGTTGAATTCCTGGATGTAGGGATTCTTGTGATCCCGTTCCGCATTGAACCACTTGAAACGTTCGCCGAGCCATTTGCAGGTGGAAAAGCTGTCGCGGGCCAGCAGAACGTCTCCGGTGGAAGGCGTGGCGGCGGCAAAGGCGGCGGCTCCGAGAGTCATGATGCCGATGACGGGGAGAGTATAGGTTTTCATTTGTTTTCTATGGTTGGTGTGTGTCTGTGAGAAGGTCTTCCGGGGAAGGTTCTTCCTCACGGAGACGGCTTCTGTCTATCAAACCAGCCACAGGGCTGTCCAAGGCTTAAGGGTGACAAAATAGCCACCCGTCCCATTGAAGGTTACACGGTAATGCGGAGCCATGCTTTGGCGGCCAGGGCGTCCGCGGCGGCGGCCACTTCCGCCTTCCGCTTGCTGGCTCCATGGCCGGAACCGATGGCGTGTCCATGCCAGAAAACGCGGGAGTGAAAACGGTTTTCGGCGTCCCTCTGCCCTTTTTCTTCCGTTTCATAGGAAGGAGTTTCGGGCAGGATGTCCTGAAGAATGGCCTGGAGTTCCCCCTTGGGGTTGATTTCCTTGGGGTGGGTGGCCGCGGAGTCCAGCGCTTCATGAAGAACGCGCAGGGCCACGGCCTTGGCCGTTTCATAGTCGGAGTCCAGCGACATGGCCCCGAAGACGGATTCAAACGTGTTGGCGATGATGGAGTTTTTTCCCCGTCCTCCGGCCCGTTCCTCCCCTTTTCCCAGGGCAATATATTTGTCCAGCCCCAGGATGAAGCCGTATTTGCCCAGATTGGCGCGGCTGACGGTGCGGGCGCGCAGTTGGGTCAGCTCCCCTTCCGGAGACTGGGGCATGTGGCGGTAAAGGTACTGTGTGACGGCAAGCTGTAAAATGGCGTCGCCCAGGAATTCCAGCCGTTCATATGTCCGGCGCGTTTCCGGCTTGCTGTCCGTGCTGGGGTGGGTGAGGGCCTGCACGAGCAGGTCCGGGTTTTTGAAACGGTAACCCAGCTTGTCTTCCAGCGCGGTATAGTTCATCCCGGAAATGCTAGGGCCGCTAATTAGGAAATGCAACTCCAAAGGAAGGGTGTTTCCGGCAGGGCGGGGCACGCCTTTTCCGCGTCATCCCAGCCGCTCCGCGGCTTTGACATATGGCTGGAGAGGTGTAGGATGGTACGCGAACGAACGTTAGAGACCGCGATGAAAAAGATTGATCCAAAGGAGATTCGGGATAACGCCATGCAGTTGATCGGGCACGACTGGATGCTGGTGACGGCTGGAACGCCGGAGCATTTCAATATGATGACGGCCAGCTGGGGCGGCCTGGGCTTCATGTGGAAGAAGCCCGTGGCATTCGTGGTTATCCGTCCCCAGCGCCATACCTTCGGCTTCATTGAGGCCGGGGAGGAGTTCACGCTTTCCTTCTTCAGCCATGAGTACCACAAGGCGCTGACTGTTTGCGGCACCACGAGCGGACGGGATACGGACAAGGTGGCCGCCTCCGGACTGACGCCGTACGCAACGGAGAACGGCAACGTGAGTTTTATGGAAGCGCGCCTGGTGCTGGAATGCCGCAAACTGTATGCGGAGGCTCTCAGTCCGGAAGCCTTTCTGGACAAGACCATTGTACCGGAGTGGTACGCCGCGCGGGATTTCCACAAGATGTACATCGTGGAGATTCTGAACGTTTGGGTGAAGGAATAACGTGCCGGAAATGCCGCCGGGGTGAATTCTTGTTTATCGTGATTCTCCTCAGTTTGTTTAGAGCGGTTTGAGCGTGGAATCCTCCAGCCGGAAGGACGGCAGGGGGCACGGGGTATCGTGCAGCCAGTCCAGATGGGTGGTGGTGATGAGGCTTTGCGCGTCCGCCGGGAGCGATTGCAGAAAGGCCACCCGGCGCGTGGGGTCCAGCTCCCCGAAGACGTCGTCAATCAGGTGGATGGGCGTATGCCCCGTTTCTTCCGTGAGCAGGGAGGATTGGGCCAGCTTCATGGAGATGGCGATGGTGCGCTGCTGCCCTTCAGAGGCGAACTGTGCGGCGCTCCTGCCGTTCAGCGTGATGTCCAGGTCGTCCCGGTGGGGGCCGTTCTGGGTTTGCCCGTACCGGATGTCCCGGTCCACGGCGGCGCACAGCCGTTCATACAGGTCCCCTTCCTCCGAGGCGCGGTAGGCCACGGCCACCTGTTCCTCCCGTTCGCCGATGCTGCGGTAGGCGAGGGTGATGTGGGGGGCCAGCAGCGTCAGCAGGCTGGCGCGCAGGCTTTTCAGTTCCGTGCCGTGCAGGGCCAGCTGGCGCGTGTAGGCGTCCAGCTGCAGCTTGTCCCTGTGCCTGTGCTTGAGCAGGTAGTTGCGCGTTTTCAGCGCCCTCCGGTAGCTGAACAGGGCCAGCCTGTAGCCGGGGTGCCACTGGCTGCCCAGAAAGTCCATGTATTTTCTGCGGGCGTCCGCTCCGGCCTGCACCAGGGAAAGATCGTCATTCCCCATCCATACCACGGGGTAGCTGTCAGCCAGATAGCTGCGCTGGTCCTTGCGCGGCTCTCCGTTGACGCGGAGGTCCGGAGCGTCCGGGGTCCACAGGATGCGCCGGGCCTGCCCCGGCAGCTCTCCGCGGATGCCGAAGGCCTGCTTTCCGTGGGCGGCCAGCGGGCCGGGCCGGGCGGTGCGCGGGGATTGCAGGCGCAGCAGGAAGCAGACGGCTTCCAGCAGGCTGGTTTTTCCCTGCGCGTTGTTTCCCAGGATGATGGCCCCCTGCTGCGGAATCTGCCAGGAGAAGCTTCCGTAGCAGCGGAAGTCCATTAATTTCAGCCTGGAGATCATGGGGCAGGGGAAGGAGGGATTATTCCGCAGGGAGGGCGCGGATGGCGTCCATGATCCTGTCCGTCAAATGCTGGTACGCCTCTTTTCCCTTGGCGTTAAGTTCCGCCGGAGTAAAGGGGATGGGATCTCCCACCGTGACCGTGACGGGGTGGAGTTTGGGGAAGCGGGCGCCGATGGGGAAGGCTTCATACGCTCCGCTGATGCGCAGGGGCTGCACGGGAACCTTCGTCTTGCTCAGAATGAGGCCGATGCCCCCCATGCCGTCGTGGATTTCACCGTCCGGAGTGCGGGAACCTTCCGGGAAGACGAGCACGCGCTTGCCGGATTTCAGCAGGCGGATGACGTGCTTGAGGCTGGCGGCGTCCGGGTTTTCCTGGTCGATCGGGATGGCCAGGCAAAGCGGAAGCGCCCATTTGAAAATGCCCCGGAACAGGGTCTTGCGGGCAAAGAAATAGATGCCGTCCTCATAGGAGATGCCCAGCATGGGCGGGTCCAGAAAGCTCTGGTGGTTGCTGACGATGAGCACGGGGCCGTCTTCAATGAGCTTTTCCCGGTTGACGACTTTCCAGGAAAAGAAGGCTTTGGAAATGCTTTTAAAGAGCGTGTAGAAAACCCAGTAGAAGGAGTTCATCTGGCGGAGAGTTTTTGTTGAATGTTGTCGGTAATGAAACGGACGACCTGGTCGATCGTCATGTCTGACGTATCCACCAGCAGGGCGTCCGGAGCCTGGGCCAGCGGGGCGGTGGCGCGGGAGGAGTCCTTGCGGTCCCGTTCCGCAATGGAGTCCGTCAGGCCTTCCGCGGCGCGGCGGGAGGCCCTCACTTCCTCGGAGGCGGTGACGAAGTACTTGAACGGCGTGTCCGGAAATACCACGGTGCCTATGTCCCTGCCTTCCATCACCACGGGTTCCCGGCGGTTGTATTCCCGCTGCCGTTCCACCAGCAGGGAGCGCACTTCCGGAATGGCCGCGATGGTGGAGACGTGGTCGTTAACCTGCGGGCGCGTGAGTTCTTCACCCAGCACGCGTTCCCCGCACAGGACCACGGAGCGGCTGCCGTCCTTTCCGAAGGAGAGGGGAACGGAGGACAGCGCTTCCAGCACGGCGGCCGTGTCCGCAGGGTCGATGCCCTGTTCCAGCATATACCAGGTGACGGCCCGGTACATGGCCCCGGTGTTGATGAACGTGTAGCCGAGGCGGTCCGCGATGAGCTTGGCGACGGTGGATTTTCCGGATGCGGCGGGACCGTCAATGGCGATGGCTGGATGCATGAGTGTCTTCTATGTTGGAAATGGGGGCTAAAGCCGCTTGGATTGTAGCTTTGCGCCCCGTGGAAATCAAGACTGCGTTCCGGCGGCCCGTGCAAAAAGAGTTTCACTTTTTCCTGTAAATCCGTTATACAGCGGGGCATGGCCCAACTCAAACACCCGAAGATGGTGGACATCAGAGACATTTTGGATGAGAATACGCGCCTTCCCGCCCTGGTGGCCGCGTCCGCCGAAAAGTTGCTGGGCCTGGAACGCTTGAACAAGGCGTACGACAAGATCGTGCGCGACAAGGAATCCGGTTCTCCGGAGAATTTCTTCCAGCTTGCTTCCAGACATTTGAACCTGAAGCTGCAACTGCGCCCGGGGGATCTGGAAAATATCCCCAAGAAAGGGCCGGTGGTCGTGGTCGCCAACCATCCGCACGGCCTGTCGGACGGCATCATGTTCGGAGAGCTGCTCACCCGCGTGAGGGAGGACGTCCGCATTCTGGCGAACGAACAGCTTTCCCTGTGCCAGGAGTTGGAACCCTGGCTGATCAAGGTGGACGTGTACGAGGATGAGAACGCCAAGCGCAAGAATCTCTCCGGCATGCGCAAGATGATCTCCTGGCTGCGGAAGGGCGGCGTGCTGGGCATTTTCCCCGCCGGCACGGCCTCCAGCTTTTCCCTGGCCCACAAGAGGGTGACGGACGATCCCTGGAACGCGAACATCGCCGCCATCATCCGCATGACGAAGGCGACGGTGGTTCCCGTGCATTTTCCGGGGCGCAACAGTCTGCTGTTCCAGGGCGTTTCCCTCATCAACCGCAAGGCGCGCGTGGCTTTCCTTCCCCGTGAAGTGGGGCGTGACGGGCGCCGTACGCACCGCATCGTGGTGGGCAAGCCCATTCCGTTCAGCCAGCTTGGGCAGTATGATTCCGATGAAGCCATGGTTTCCCATCTGCGCCTGCGCACCTACCTGCTGGGCAAGAGTTATGAAAAGAGCCGCCGTCCCCATGTGCACAGGAAGGACCGGAAGGCGAAGATGGCCGCACTGATTCCGCCCGTTTCCGTGCAGGACATGCAGGCGGAGATTGACGCACTGCCCGCGGAATGCCTGCATGCCCGCCAGGAGAACGGAGACTGGGACGTGTACGTGGCGGACGCCCTGCAAATCCCCAATATCCTGATTGAAATAGGGCGCTTGAGGGAATACACCTTCCGCCAGGTGGGGGAGGGCTCCGGCAAGGCGTGCGACCTGGACACGTACGACAACCATTACAAGCACCTGTTCCTGTGGGACAGGACCCACCGGAAGATTGCAGGGGCCTACCGCATGGGGGAGACGGACAAGATCATCGCCCGCTACGGCGTGAAAGGGCTGTATAACGGGGAATATTTCTCCTTTACCCCCGCCGCCCTGAAGGTGCTGGACCGCTCCCTGGAAATGGGACGCGCCTTCATCGTGCCGGAATACCAGAAAAGGCCGCTGGCCCTCGGCTTCATCTGGGAGGGCATCGGCCAGTTCATGGCCCGCAACCACCATTACCGCTACCTGTTCGGCACGGTAAGCATCTCCCGTGATTACACCAACCTTTCCCGTGCCCTCATCGTCTCCTACCTGAAGGCGCATGAAATGGACTCCGTGCTGGTGCATGAGGTGAAAGCCTACAATCCGCCCCGCAAGGCGGACCTGAAAAGGTCGGAATCCTGTATCCTGCCCATTGGCCTGACGGACGCCCAGGGGCTCTCCCAGCTCGTGGCGGACATTGAGGAGGACGGCAAGGGAATTCCCGTGCTGCTGCGCCAGTACCTGAAGCTGAACGGAAAAATCCTGTCCTTCAGCGTGGACAAGCATTTCGGCGATGTGCTGGACTGCCTGATCCTGGTGGACATTTTCAAGTCTCCGGAGCGTTCCATCAAGCGCTACATGGGGAAGGACACGTACGAACAGCTGCTGCCCTATATGCAGCGGGAGAGGGAAGAGGAGAAGGCGGCGGAATAGTTCCGCAGGCGTTTTTTGCCGGTTTCCGGTCCGGTTTTTCCCTTATCCGGCTAGTTGAAATGCCTGTAGCCTGACGGAAGGGCGGAGGAGGGTTCCGTCGTCATTTCCCCGATAACGGTGAAGGGCGTTTCCGGGAAATGCTCCGCGGCCAGCCGGGCAACCCGCTCCCGGTCGCCGGGACGGAACGTGACCAGCAGCTCGTAATCCTCCCCGTCTCCTGCGGCCTGCGCCGCGGTGAAGCCCGGGCGCACGGGAAGGAGTTCTGCATGAATGCGGAATCCCAGTCCGGAGGCCGCGGCCAGCCGTGGAAGGTCGGTTCCCAGACCGTCGGAAAGGTCCATCATGGCGGTGGCCAAGCCGGAGGCGGCCAGTACGCCGCCCTCCCTGACCCGTGGAATGAAGGAAAGATGGTGCCCCGTGGGAAAGCTGCCGCCGAGCACGCCCGTGACGGCGAGCAGGTCTCCCGCGCGCGCCGTGCTGCGCAGGACGGCTTTCCCTTCCGCAACCTCTCCGGTGAGGGCCACGCTGATGATGAGGCCGTCTTCCGGCAGTCCGGAGCTTTCCCCTCCGGCAATGCTGATGCCGAATTGCCGTGCCAGCCGTCCCATTCCCCGGTAAATTCCTTCCACCTGGGAGACGGGGCGGTCCGCATGCACGAACAGGGTCACCAGCGCGTGAAGCGGTGTGCCGCCCATGGCCGCTATGTCTGAGACGGCCCTAGCCAGCGCCTTCCTGCCGATCAGTTCGGGATCCGTTCCAGGCAGGAAGTGCATGCCTTCCACCACGCAGTCCGTTTTCAGGAGCAATTGACGGTTTCCGGAGCTCCGGGTCACGGCGCAATCGTCCCCCGGTCCCGTGACCAGGAAGGCGTTGGAGGGCATCAGGGGCAGGAGCCGGGCCACCAGCGCGTCCTCCCCCGTCTGCCGGATGGTGGGATCAGGTTCCATAGGGAAGGAGAACGCCGGGATACAGGATGTTGATGAGAGTGGCGGTGTTAAAAATGCAGTGGGCGATGATGGGCGTCCAGATGGAGCCCGTGTATTCGTACAGCAGCACCAGCATGGCCCCGAAGATTGCCAGCGGAATGAAGGGCACCAGGCTGACGTGGATGATGCCGAAGAGCAGGGACGTGGTGACCAGCGCAAACCAGGCGCCCGTGTACTTTTTCATGATTGGGTACAGGTAGCCGCGGAAGATGAGTTCCTCCACCAGCGGGGCCGCGATGGCGGCGCTGAAGCAGATGACCACAACCAGGGGAATATCGCTGGAATGCCGCAGCACGGAGACGATGGACTGCTCCGCCGGAGCGTGCGTGACCTGTTCAATCCACTGGAACAGGCCCGCCCTGTCCAGCAGGAAGTGGATGACCAGCACCAGCAGATAGCCCGCCACGGGGGCATAAAGAAGGGCTTTCAGGGAATGTTTTTTCAGCCCTAGCGCCTCCATTCTGCCTGTGTGGAACATGCGCACCAGCAGGACGAAGGCCAGGATGAGGTTCAGGCAGGTGCCGTTGAAAATCTTGTAGCCGTCCAGCTCCATGTTTGTAGTGGTGGGCGGAGCGGAGGCTCCCGGAGGCGTGGCCGCAGCCATCAGGGCGCCCAGGCTGAAGTACAGGACGATGATGCCGCACATGGCGATGTCCAGCATGTCCAGATGGTCCACGGGGATGTGCCATTTCAGGGGGCGCTGGATGTTCGGCGCATGGGCCTGGCGGAAGATGCCCACCGCCACGGCGATGAACATGACGGCAATCAGGGCGGAGGAGAACAGGGTAATAAGCTGGTCCGTTAATTCATTCATGAAACAGGTATGCGTGGAATAGGCCGCCCTTCCGGAGCGCCACGCCGGAATAAGGACACCTGCTTCTTTAGTGAAAACACGGTGATTTTCCAGCAGAAAGTGAGCTATCGCCCCGTACTCCGCAAAAAAAATCATGAAGGAAGGGAATGAATACTTTTCAAAGAAAAGCGGGTATGCTACATTTCCAACGGATTATTGCCATGAATATTCAACCCAAAATCACGCCTGTGCTGGACCCCGGCTTCGTGCCGGCCGTTCTTTGGAATCAAGCCTTTGAGGCCAAAGCCGCCGCCGATCCCGCTTCTCATCAAGTGGACATCGCTCTGACCCGCAATGACGGGACCTGCTTCCGCTGGTCCGGCAAGCTCCTTCCCCACACCGGAGAAAACGTTGCCCTGAATGAGACCTATGTGGAACGCATCGTGAAATTCCTGCTGTGGCAGAAGGGCGGCAATATCATCCTCGTCGCCGGGGATGACGCTATTGCGGACATGCTGGCCTCCCGCTACTGCAAGGGCGGCGCCCGCGAATTCGACTGGGATTTCATCGGCAAGAAGATTTACGGCTCCCCCATTGAAGTGAAGAAGGTGTCCGTGGAAGAACTGCCTGAGGAATATTCCGGCTCCATGACCCTGGGCCGCAACCTGGACGGCTACCGCATCGGCTTCGACCTGGGCGGTTCCGACCGCAAATGCGCCGCCGTGGTGAACGGAGAAGTGGTGTATTCCGAAGAAGTGGTCTGGGACCCCTATTTCCAGAAGGATCCCCAGTACCACATTGAAGGCATCCAGGACTCCCTGGAACGCGCCGCAGCCCACCTTCCGCGGGTGGACGCCATCGGCGGTTCCTCCGCCGGCGTCATCATCAACAGCGAGGTGCGCACCTCCTCCCTGTTCCGCGGCGTCAGCCAGGAAGACATTGAAAAGACCCTCGGCAAGGTGTTCCGCACCCTCCAGAAGGAAAAGTGGAACAACATCCCCTTTGAAGTGGTGAACGACGGTGAAGTCACCGCCCTCGCCGGAGCCATGGGCATGAACGACAACGCCGTGCTCGGCGTAGCCATGGGCACATCCGAAGCCGCCGGCTACGTGGACCCGGAAGGCCACATCAAGCCCTGGCTGAATGAACTGGCCTTCGCTCCCGTGGATTACTCGGAAGAAGGCGGCGTGGACGAATGGTCCAAGGACATGGGCGTAGGCGCCCTCTACTTCTCCCAGCAGGCCGTAGCCCGTCTGGCTCCCCGCGCCGGCTTCCAGTTTGAAGGCATGCCCTTCCCGGAACAGCTCAAAAAGGTTCAGGCCGCCATGGCGGAAGGCGACGAACGCGCCCGCAAGATTTATGAAACCATCGGCGTGCACTTCGGCTATGCCATTGCCCACTACGCCAGGTTCTATGATATCCGCAACCTGCTCTTCCTGGGCCGTGTGGCTTCCGGAGACGGCGGCCAGATCATCATTGACAAGGCGGAGGAAGTGCTGCGCACCGAATTCCCCGAGCTGAAGATCCAGCTCCGCGTGCCGGATGAAAAGACCAAGCGCCACGGCCAGGCCGTAGCCGCCGCTTCCCTGCCGGCCCTCTCCTGACAGGAGGAATGAAATTTGCGGGAGGGACCCTGTATGGGGTCCCTCCCTGCTCATATCCGGAGGGGGACTTTTGCCGGATGCGCTGAACAGCCTCTGCCGCGCCGGATTCCCGCCCCTCCTTTTTCCGATTCCCGCCCCGACGCCCTGCGTTCATGAATCCCCAGCAAGACAACATTGTTCATTGCCCGGAATGCGGGCAGGCCATGGACGTTTCCCAACTGCCTCCGTATGCCAACGCCATCTGTCCGGGCTGCCAGGCGCTGACGCGCGTGAAAACGCGCATGGGCCCCTACCGGATTACCGGAAAACTGGGAAAAGGCGGCATGAGCGTGGTATACCGGGCGGAAGATTCCGTGCTGGGGCGGGAGGTGGCCCTGAAGGTGCTGAATGACACCTATGCCGGGGATGCCCTGCGCAGTGAACGCTTTGAACGGGAGGCCCAGATCATGGCGCGGGTTTCCCATGAAAACCTAGTGCAGATTTATGCCGTGGGGCGCGACCAGGGCCTTTTTTACATTGCCATGGAACTGGTGGAGGGCAGCGGCCTGGATGCCCTGATTACCGCGGAAGAACGCGTGCCGGAGGACAAGGTGCTACGCCTGACGCTGGATATCGTGCGCGGCCTGGACGCCGCCTGGAACGCGGGCCTCATGCACAGGGACATCAAGCCCGCCAACGTTCTCCAGTCTCCTGACGGAGTCGCCAAGATCGTGGACTTCGGCCTCTCCCTGCTGCACAGTGAATCCGACGTGGAGCGGGAAATATGGGTCACTCCCTATTACGCAGCTCCGGAAACGCTGCTGAGGGGAGAAGAAGACTTCCGGACGGACATGTACGCGCTGGGAGCCACCATGTACCATTTGCTGGTGGGCGCTCCCCCCCGCGTGGACGCTTCCCAGTCTTCCGATGTCCTTCTGGAGACCAAGAAAAACCTTCCCCGCCTGGAACAGGTGGTCAATGACGTCTCCCCCATGACCTGCTTCATCGTGGACAGGCTGATGGCTTTTGACAGGGAAGACAGGTTCTCCTCCTATCCGGAATTGATGGATGCCGTGGAACAGGCCCTGGAGGAATACACCCTGGCCATGCAGGAATCCGGCCTCACCTGGTCGGAACGGCGCGCGGCGGAGGCGCGGCGCGTCCGCCGCAGGAAATGCCGCATTATCGTCATTTCCTCCGTTGCCTCCGTAGTGGCGCTGGGGTTGGGCATCTGGGGCTGGGCGGCATGGCAGAAGGGGAGGGGCGCTTCCCCGGGAACACCCCCTCCGGCGCTCACTCCTACGGCGGGAACGGGCACTACCCCGGAGGACACGGCTGCGGCGGAATCGCGGCTGGAGCGCAGCATCCGCTTCGGCAAGCTGTTCAATGAAGCCCAGGAATCCCTGAACCGGGGAGACCTGGTGAAAGCCGCCGCCATGTTCGGGGATCTGGCGGACCAGCCGGACTGCCCCCTTTCCACCTCACTCTGGGCCGGTCTGAACCAGGTTCTGTGCATGTGGACGCGCGGCCAGTTCCCGGAAGGGGTGGAGCGCCTGGAAGAGCTGAGCAGGAAGGTGGAGGCCTGCAAGGACCCTGCGGAACTGGAACGCTCCAGGGACGTCGGCAACCTGGTCATGTACTTGAGTTCCGGGGACTGGTCTTCCCGAATGCCGGGTTTGCGTTCCAACTCCGATCTGGCCGTGCATTACTATGTGGGCATGGCGCTGAAATCCTGGTACTTTGCCGGTAAATGGCCGGAATACGGCGTTTTTCTGGACAAGGTGGCGGCCGATGCGGCGGACGACCGGGACAGGAACGTCCGTGAGCTGGCTTCCGCCTGGCTCAACAACCTCAAGAGATATACGGACCAGTACGAACGCCTGAAACGCCTTCAGGACATGCCGGAAAAGACGGTGGCGGAAGTGGAGGCCAAACGGTCCGCCGCAGACTTCCTGCGGGAACAGATGATGATCGGGGAAGTGTCCGCGATGCCTCCAGCCTATGCTGCGCTGGAAGGAATGCTGGACCATTTGAGAATGCAGTACCAGACAGCCCGTGACTGGGAGGCGGCGGAAGCCGTGAAGATGGCTGAGAGGAAAAAGGAGGAGGAAAGACAAAAAGCGCTGGAGGAGGAAAAGAAAAAGGAAACCCTGCTGGCCGCTCAGTCCAGAAGCTATGAAGACGTTTGCCGGGAAGCTGCGGACGTCATGAAAAAAACCGGGGACTTTGAAAAGGCCTCCGCCGTTTACGGCGGGGCGGAAAAGGTTATTTCCTCCCCCGCCGTCAAGGCCAGACTGTCCGTGCGCCGGGAAATGACGGATCAAATGCTGCCCCTGTTCACCCGCATGGAGAAAATTCTGCCCGCTCTCCTGGAAAAGAAACCTGGAAAACCCCTGGTGCTGAAAGACGGCTCCAAGGTGCGCCTGACAGGGATGAAGGGGCATCTGCTGACTGTGGAACCGCAGGACAGCCGGGAAGGCAGTGATGCGTACCAGGTCAGCTGGAACGAGCTACCGTTCAACTCCCTGTATGCCCTGGCGCGGGAATGCCGCCAGAAGCAGCCTGCGGAATTCTCCCCCCTGGCGGATGCGTATTCCAAGCCGCTGCTTATTTTCGGCAGTCTGACGGAGACCATTTCCCCCGCCCAGCAGGAAAATGCGCTGCTCCAGATGGACCGCGCCTTCATTGAAAAATGGAACCTGTGGATGAGCGGTTTGGACGCGGAGGAGACGCCCCCGGAAGACGGTGAAGAATCGGATTAATTCCGGCAGGCTCTTGGCCGGAGGAGGGCGGGAAGGCCGTGCCGACGGTGGAAAAGTCCCGTCTGGAAAAGGAACCCTGCGCCGGTTTTGCGGAAAAGTAGGCGTGATGAAGTAAAATTTGCTTGCCTAGGATACTCCGTACAGGTCTCATAGCCGCATGAGACTGATCAGCTTTTTGACGCTGGCATGCGTGGCCGGCATCCTCTCTTCATGCGGTTGTGACTGTCACAAACACGCGGACTTCGCGCTGAAGGACTACCAGCCCACCTCCAGCAAGCAATTCCGTTAACTGCTTGAATATGTTTGAAATTCGTGAAAAGCCGGAAATGGTGGAGCGAGCCATGCTCGTTTCCATCTACTTCGACCCTTCCGAGGCCAGGGAAAAACAGGCCATGCTGGACGAGCTGGAAGACCTTGTCACCAACCTCGGCATCAGCATTGCAGGCAAGCACCTCATCAAGTCCCGGGACATGCACGCCAAATTCCTGTGCGGCACCGGAAAAGCCCAGGAAGTAAAGCAATTGGCGCTGGACTGCCGGGCGGACTGCGTGGTGTTTGACAACATGCTTTCCCCCTCCCAGCAGCGCGAATGGGAACGGCTGATTGACGAATGCGTGATTGACCGTGAAGAGGTCATTCTGGATATCTTTGCCCGGCGCGCACGCACGCGGGAGGCCACCCTCCAGGTGGAGCTGGCCCGCATGCAGTATTCCCTGCCGCGCATGGCCCGCATGTGGAACCACCTGGACCGCCAGGGCGGCGGTTCCGGAGGAGGCAAGGGCGGCGGCGGAGCCGCCAGGGGCGAGGGCGAAAAACAGATTGAAGTGGACCGCCGCCTGGCGCGCGCCAGGATTGAAGCCATTCAGAAGGAACTGGCCCTGGTGACCCGGCAGCGCGCCACGCAGCGCAAGGAACGGGAGCGCCAGGCCGTAGCCACGGCCGCCATCGTGGGCTATACCAATGCCGGGAAATCCTCCCTGCTTTCCCTGGTATCCGGTTCCGAAGTCATGGCGAAGGACATGCTTTTTGCCACGCTGGACACCACGACGCGGAAAATAGAACTTCCCCACGGGCAGCCCCTGCTGCTGACGGATACCGTGGGCTTCATCCGCAACCTTCCCCACCGCCTGGTGGAGGCTTTCAAATCCACGCTGGAGGAAGCCGTGCTGGCGGATTTCCTGGTGCAGGTGGTGGACGCCTCCGATCCGGAAGCCGTGCGCCATTATGAAACCACGCTGGAAGTGCTCGGCGAGCTGGGCGCGGGCGACAAGCCCATGATCGTGGTCCTGAACAAGGTGGACCTTGTGCCGGAAGAAGAGCGCCACACGCTGGAAACCCTGTTGAAGCCCCACTTCAACGGCAGGGTGGTGCCCATGTCCGTGCAGGAGGGGCATGGCGCGGAAGACCTGCTGAACGCCTGCGTGGAGATGCTGGAAAGCCGCGTCCGGCGCGCGCGGTTCCTGATTCCCTATACCCGGAGCGACCTGGCGGCCGCCATGCATAGTGAAGGGAAGGTTCTCTCCACGGAATACGTGGAGGAAGGCACCCTGATAGAAGCCGTGCTCCCTGTGGCGTTTTATAACAAATTCAGCCGTTTTCTGGCGGAAAAATGATTTCCTCTTGATTGCGGAGAAACCGCATCCTCGGCAGGGAAATCATTCTTTTTTCTTGAATTTTTGTATGTTGGATATATTATATCCAGCATCTATAATGAATAAGTTGTGCTGTATTATTTTGTGCGGAATAATTTCCTGGGCCACTGTAAGCGCCCAATCCCTGCCTCCGGATGCCCGGAAATTGAAGGAACAATATGAGAACATCCTTTCTTCCATTAATCAGAAATATGAGGCGTCCAAATTGAAAGCCTATCGGGATTCCATGAACAAATATGCCGCGAAGAATGACTTCGCTTCTGCGGCGGAACTGCAGAAAGTCGTGGAATATTTGGAGAACCGCTTGTCCGCCAAAGAACTTGTTGGGAGGGATGAACTGTCCCGGATGGAAAAAGTTTCTCCTAAAGTAGGCGTACAGATGAAGGAAATTCAAGAAGATGTGGCGTCTAAAAGAATGAAGGAAAGGAAAAAGACGGACAAGGCCTACTTGGATGCCCTTCTTAAAATTCAGAAAAAGTACGCCAATCTCGGTAAAATAAATGAAGCGCTGGCCATTCAAAAGGAACTCTCTGCAGTTCGTGTTATTGCCTCTTTTATTGGGCGGTGGAAAACGGTTAAAGGGGATACCGCCGCGAATGAAATTCTTTATTTGAATGATGATTGCTCCGTCTTTTTGGGCAAGGACGGAAAAGAGGTTACTTGGTTGGGCCACAAATCATTCAGGGTATCTCCCCAGGCAGAGAAAACCATTGAGCTGTTGAACGACAAAGGGAACCACAGCGGATCCCTCAAGATGCTTTCCAATTTTGAAATCCAGTCGCCGTCTGGCTGGAAACTGCGCAAAATGAATCCCTGATGAAGAAGGCAGGAACGTTAAACGTACATTTAATGCTCAGTAACCCAAGCTCCGCAGGCATTCCACCACCTCCCTGACGGGCAGCCCGATTACGTTGTCCGTATCTCCGCGCACGGAGGAAATGATCATCTCCCCGTGTTCCTGGAACGCGTAGGAGCCGGCCTTGTCCATCACATTCACCAGCTCCATGTAGCGGCGGATGTCCTCTTCCTTCAGCTCCCGGAACGTCACTTCCGTCAGCACGGCCAAGTCTTTCACTCCCAGGGGGGACCGGATGGAAACCGCCGTGCACACGTGGTGCGTCCGTGCAGAGAGCATCCGGAGCATGGAACGGGCCTCTTCCCCGTCTTCCGGTTTGCCAAGAGGAAGGCCGTCCAGAAAAACGAGCGTATCCGCGCCGATGACGGTGGAATCCGGATGTTCCCGGAATACGGCTTGCGCCTTTGCCCGCGCATTGTGCAGGCAGAGTTCCTGCGGAGGCATGGCGGCGTCCTTCAGCTCCTCCGTATCCCGTACGACGAGGGAGAAAGGCACGCCGGCCTTCGCCAGAAGCTCGCGCCGCCGGGGGGACTGGGAGGCCAGGATGATGGGGGGAAGCATGGAAGGAGAGCCAATAGTTAATATCTATTAACTATTACCTGTTAATTGTTAACTATCTGCTTCCCATAATCCGGTGGAAGGCCTCCGGAGAAATTTCCCGGATGGCCCGGATGATGTTCCTGGAGAATCCGGCCATGCGCTTCCGTACCGTTTCCCGGTCTTCCGCGGATTCAAACTCCATGCCCACCAGGGCGCGGCCCACGCGTTCCCCGGTATAGGTGTAATTGAAGTAGCAGAGGGATGCCAGGTCCGCGATGCGTTCCATGAAGTCAAGAAAGGCTCCGGCGCGTTCCGGAAATTCGATGTGGACGAACAGGGGATGCTGGCACAGCTCCGCCTGGTAGTGAATCATGCGGAAGCGCACGTCGTCGTCCTCGCTGATGTCTTCAAACTCAATGCCCTTCTTCTTCAGCGTCGTGCGGATGGTGTCCAGGTCTTCGTCAGAGGCGGCGATGCCGAACACGGGGTACTGGGTGTTGCCCTCCGTCTTGCCGTACTGCACGTCCACCAGCGTGGTATCCTGCGGGATATGGCGCAGATACTTGAGCACCTGGCCGCGCTTGGAATCCATGGAGATGCGCAGGTAGCGCGTTTCATGGTTGCCGATGCCCGCCTGGCGGGCGATCTGGGTGAGGTGGGTGAAATCCATGTTGGCTCCGGAAATGACCACGAAGCTCTTTTCCTCCGGCTTCACTTCACCTTCGTTCCATTGTTTCAGGAATCCGGCCAGGCTCATGGCCCCGGAGGGCTCCGGCACTACGCGGGAAGATTCCCACATGGCGCGGATGGCCTGGCAGACTTCGTTATTGGTGACGGTCACGAACTCGTCGATCAGTTCCCGGCAAAGGGGATAGGTCAATTCTCCGGGGATATGGACGGCGGTTCCGTCGCAAAAAACGTCCACGTAATCCAGGTTCACCCGGTGTCCCTGCTCAATGGAGGTTTTCATGGAGGCCTGGTCCACGCCTTCCACGCCGATGACCTTGATGTGGGGCCAGAACTTTTTCAGCCAGCAGGCTACGGAGGCGGCCAGTCCGCCGCCGCCGATGGCGACGTACGCGCGGTCAAAAGGGCCTTCCCCGCTCATCACCACTTCATCCGCCAGCGTTCCCTGTCCGGCCATGGTCACCAGATCGTCATAGGGATGGACAAAAGTGCTTCCGTGGGTTTCCGCGTACTCGTGGGCGGCTGCGGCCGTCTCGTCATAGCAGTCTCCATGAAGCATGATCTTCACGTGCCTGCCGCCGTGGCGGCGTACTTCCGTCTGCTTCACTTCCGGCGTGGAGCGGGGCATGAAAATGGTGGCGTGGCAGTTCAGGACGCTGGCCGCCAGGGCCACGCCCTGGGCATGGTTGCCGGCGGAGGCGGCCACAATGCCCTTGTCCCGCGCCTCCTGGCTCAGTGCGGCCATGCAATTGAACGCTCCGCGCCATTTATAGGCCCGGATGGGGCCCAGGTCCTCCCTTTTGGCGTATACCGGGGCCTTGATGCCCGGCAGATTCAATCGTTGAAGAGGAGTCGGTTCGCCAACCGTGTAAACGCGCTGGCGGGCTTGCAGTATTTCCTCGGAAAGACGGTCCGAAAGTATGCTCATGATTGTAATGCTGGCTCCCATTCTACCGGGTTCCGGCCCTCTTTTCCAGTAAAACATTGCCACCGGACTGCCTGTTTCCCAGGTCCTGGACTTTCCGGGCACAAAAAAACCGCCCGGAGGCGGTTGTTTCTTTGAAGCAAGGTGGCGAAGCGGACGGGGCTCGAACCCGCGACCTCCAGCGTGACAGGCTGGCGCTCTAACCGAACTGAGCTACCGCTCCGTGACCTTGGATGCTGTGTTCCTGCCTTGCGGCGGGGACGTGGAGGCTTATACAGGCACTCCCATGGGAATGCAAGACAAGAAATCACTTTTTCCTGCATGCAGGCCGCGCTTGCTGGAAGAAGCGGGAGAAATACCCGTGCGGATTTAAAATCCGGAAATGTTCCTTAATGAGACCAGATATATAATAAAATATTGATAATGCCCGTACTTGGCGCCGGTATTCCCACTCTTCTTCCCTTCCTACGCATCAAGCCGTTCAATTGTCCTAAAGCGCTTGGCATTAAAAATTGTCATTGACTCCGGATTTTAAATCCGTTAATTATTACTAACGATATAGTCTGGTATATAATTTATTATTAATTATCAACACGTTACAAAATTATGCGTCCGCATTTGCCCCTCCCTCTCCTGTCCGCTCTTCTGGCCTGTTTCATTTCTCCGTCATGGGCTGCCTATACGTTGACGGGCAACGGAGAAACGACGATATCCTTTGCCGACGACCAGTATACGATTACGCCGCCGGCGGGGGATCCAGTGACTCAGGCGGATTCCCCCGGTGACATCTATTTGACGGATATTACGGAAAGCGGGACCTATGAAGACGGCTATAACCGGGTTCTCAATCTGGAAGGAGGAATTTATACGAAGCTGCAGTTATGGAATGTTGCGGGTACCGCCGGAGGCGTCACCTTGGGAGGGACCAATTCCTTTGTAATCAATATCGGGGCGGGAACGTCCCTGCTGAATACAAATCCTCAATTGATGGGGTGGAGCAATCAGGACCGGATCGTGGCTGCCGACATCACGCTCAATGTGGACCAGAATGCAGGGACGATCAATGGATTCTGCCTGGTGGGGGATGGCAACAAGACGGATGCGTTCCAGACGACAGGGACATACATTGTCAATATCCATGGGGGGGAATGGGCCGGAACTTCGGTTAGCTCGCCTGACGCCAGGTGGTGCATAGGGCTGGGGCAGGAATCCTTCCGCCATACGGGAGACGTCACATTCACCATTGACGGCGGAACCTTCGCGCAACTGGTAACGGCCGGAACGACACGTGGTGCGGGTCAAAAATCAACCATTCTCGGGAACGTTGCCCTGAATCTGGACGGAGGGACTTTTAACGGCTCCGTGGCCCTTCTGGGAAGAGGCCTCGTCCAGTTGGGAGACGGAACGAATGCGTATACGGCCAAATTGAGAATTGCGGGAGGCCAGTATAATGCGAATGTGTATGGCTTGTCCGATGCGACCGCAGCAGGTTCCGCAGCAAATATTGCAGCCAATTCGTCCGCTTCCATGGAAATCACGGGAGGATCCTTTGCGCAAAGTTTGTTTGCGCAGGGAGTGACGACGACTATCACGGGAGCTACTTTTTCCGGAGACGGAACCAAGAAAATTTTTGCGGGCGCCCGTTTAAGCACGTCAGCCTGGAGCCTTACTGATACCAATATGACGCTGGACCTGGGCAGTGGCACGGTAGCGGCCATGATTGCGGGGGGAAGCTGGGTGGAAACCGGGGAAAGCACGTTCAATATCACAGGTTCCACCAACCTGACCTTCAAGTCCGGGACGTATACAGGCCAGATCTGGGGCGGTTCCTACATTAATGGAACCGCTACGGCTGCCCTTACCGGAAATATTGGTTCCACCAATATCACGATTACAGGGGGTACATTTGACGGAGCGCAAATATCCCTGGGCACGTATGTGGAACGCAACAACACCAGTTCCGCATTGACGATCGGGGAAGCCAACCTTTCCATCAGCGGAGGCACGTTCAACAATGCCGCCATTTATGCGGGCGGCCAGAAGGTCAACGGCACTTCCCTGACCACGGCGCTGGCCAACGTGACCATTACGGGTAATGACGCCGTCTTCACCGGGACGACAACTCTTTCCGGCCAGGGGCGCGGGGATGTGGTCACCAAAAGCGTGCTGAACCTGAACGGCGTGACGAAAGCGGACATGTTCGCCAACGCGACCGTTACCGGGTTTGACGAGATATCCGCCGGAGCGGGCACGGATGCAATCATTGCCAATGCCACGGTTCTGGATGGGCGGAGCGCCTTCACCAAGAGCGGCACGGGCAAGCTTACGCTCAGTTCCTCCGCCGGGTTTGCGAACGCCCTGACGGTTTCCGGGGGAGAACTCAGCTTCGGGCTCGCCGGCGGAGTGGCCTTCGGCAATTCCATCACGATGGGAGCCGGGGCCCGTCTTACCTCTGCGGGTGATATGGCTCTTTCCCCGGCTTCCGGCCTGACGCTGGACCTGACGGGGCTGAATTCCTCCAGCGCTTCCATCATCCAGTCCGGCGGCACGCTTTCCTTCAATTCGGAAGGTACGCTGACCCTGACGATCAGCGGGGTGGACCAGACGATGGAAAACGACTACAAGCTGATTACGGCAGACAGCTTCGGCACGCTGACGGCCAGCAACTTTTCCTTTGATCCCAGCGGTCTTTCCGGCGATTACACTTATGCCCTGGAACTGTCCGGAAACACCCTTTACCTGCGCGTCAAGGCGCTGGGTGAAGCCCTCAACTGGAACGGAGGAGCCGCGGGTACGTGGACGGCAGCGGGAGGCGCAGCCATCTGGCTGGACAAGGATGGGACGGCGGTCGTTTATGATGCCGCCAAATCCGCCAACTTTGAAGACCTGGCAGGCGTGGCCCTCTCCGCCGTCACTATTGACGGGGATGTTTCCTCCGCCCGCCTTACGGTCAACAATGGGGAAACGGCCTATACGTTCACGGGCACGGGAGCCCTTGTAGACGGCGCGAATCCGATGTCCCTCGTTAAACGGGGGGAAGGGGAGATGACCATTGAAAATACCGGGACCAATACGTTCTCCGGCGGCACGACCATCATGGCCGGCACCCTCAACCTGAATGCCGTCCAGGGCCTGGGCACCGGCACGGTGACGCTGAACGGAGGGGAACTGGTGCTGAACACGGCGGGAACGACGGAAGGAACGCTGGGGCTGGTAGCGACCAACAAGCTCATTTTTGCAGGTGGCATTTTCACGTACGGCACGGGGGCCACGCAGGATATTTCCGGCCTCATTGACGCCGCCGCCAGTACCAGGGCCATCCAGGTGAATACGAACGGCAATAATATTGCGTGGGCCACCTATACCCAGGAACTGGGGAACAAGGACATCGTCAAGCTCGGGGACGGCCTGCTGACCGTTAACACGACCCTGGGAGGCGCCTTCACCGGCGCCATCACCGTCAGCGGCGGCACGCTTTTCTATGATATCGGGGCCAACAGCGCCACCCGGACCTGGAGCGGAAACATCTCCATCGCGCAGGATGCCACTCTTCAAATCAGGGACAACCGCGCCCATGCCAGCACCATGACGGATACGCTGTCCGGCCGCATTTCCGGGGCCGGTTCCCTGGTGCTGGGGCACAAGGAGGGAGGAGGATTCCCCGGAGGAGGCCGTTATTCCATCAGCGGAGACAACAGCGGTTTTACGGGCACGTTCAAGTTGGTGGGCAACGGCACCAACGCCGCGTGGAATGAAGTGGCCTTTGCGAATGCGGCCGCCTTTGGCAGCGCCAGCCTGGAGCTGGACGGACGCGGCTTTTTTGTCAGTGATTCCACCAATTCCGTCAATGCCGACATTCATGTGAGGGCGGCGGGAAGCTGGCTGAACGGCAATTCCAACCAGACCGTGACGTTCGGGGGCGACTTGACGAGTGACGCCGGGGCCAACCTGGGAACGACGGCTGCAGGCAACCCGACGCTGACCACCATCTTCACCGGAAACCTCACCGGTTTTGTGGGAACCATGCACTCCGGGCAGGGGAATGTGGTTCTTGCCTTTGGCAACGGCGGTGCGGCCGCCACGCTGGGAACGGGCGAATTCATCAAGGCCGTTTCTATGGGAGGGGCCGGAACCTACCGCGTCAACTACACAGGCACGGGCAGTGACCTGCTTTATACCGGCAATGTGATTGATACGGCGGCTCTGGACGTCCAGGGCGGCGACAAACTGGTTCTTACCGGGGCGAACACGTCCACAGGGGAATTGAAGATTGCCCGGAACTCCTCCGTCCAGCTGGGCGACGGGACCGGGGATAACGCCGCCTGGGCCGGAACTGTCACCGGAGCGGGGAGCCTCACCGTCAACACCACGGGCACCTTTGCGGTGGGAGACCGCGCCAACGGCCTGACGGGAACGCTCACGCTGGCCAAGGGTACGCTGGACCTTTCCGACGCGGCGGCCACTACCAACATCCTCATTCAATCCGGTTCGCTGGCGAACGCCGGGAACTATGCGGGAACGGCTGCGAACAAGGTCCATGTCAATGCGGTTGCCGGTTCCGGCAATATCGCCCTGGGCGGCCTGGATGCCGCCGGGCTGGGAACGGTCGTCACCGCCACTGCCGGGACGCAGCTCACCGGGCTCAAGCAGGGTTCCACCTGGACCGTGACCGGCACGGGCAGCAGCCTTGCGGTAGGTGCGGGGAACATTTCCGGAGACCCCTTCACGGGGACGGATTCCCTGATTCAGTTTGAAGGCGCGGGGGACAACCTGGGCAGCATCTCCTTTGGAGACGGCTCCACCCTCACCCTGGACCTCACCAGCGTCATGGATGCCATGAAAACGGCGGGCGGCAATCTGGAAATCCTGCTGACGAACGGCGGCTTTGCGCAGGACCTTGAAACGCTCAAGGGCCACATTGCGGCCAATCCGCTTTTTGCCGCGCTGGGCTTCGGCATTGTAGACGTCAACGGGGGCAGCATCGTCCTCTCCGGTGATACGGACCTGGTTTACGTCTCCTCCGTGGACGGCACGGGCAGTGCGGACAATCCGGTTACGAACCAGTCCCTCAACTTCTACCAGGCCGTGATCGTGGACCAGGACCTTTACGTCCAGTCGGACGGCTCCATGGTGATCAAGAACCTGACCGCGCCGGGAACCAATCCGGGCCAGACGGGAACGGGCAACCTCATTGTCACCAACACGGCGGACAACAAGGGCAGCATCGAATTGCAGAACAACCTTTTCCATGAAGGAACGGGAGTGGACACCGTTTTTGCCGGGAACATCAGCGGCCTGGACGGTGCCGCGGCCAATACGGACCTGGTCAAGACGGGAGCCAACAAGCTCACCCTGTCCGGGAATGTGACGCTGGCCGGAGACATCATTGCGGAACAGGGAACGCTTCAGCTTAACGGCACGGCCAATGTGGAAGCCCTGCGCCTTGATTCCACGGACGCGGGCTCCCTTGCGGTAATCGGCATGGGAGGCCACACGACGGCCCAGACGCTGGCGTCCGGCGCCAACGGCGGAAAGCTGGATATCGGTTCTTCCGGAACATTGACGCTGACGGGAGCTACCGATGGCCTTTCCCGCACGGAAATCGGCGGAACAGGTACGCTGAACATTGCGGAAGGCGCTTCCCTGGGACTGGCGGCGGACAGCGCGCTTTCCGGCGTGGTGCTGGACCTGGACGGCTCCCTGAGCCTGGCGGCGGACGGCTCTGCCGGTGGCCTGAACGGCGCCGGAGACCTGGAGCTGAACGGGCAGACCCTGCATATTCAGGCGGCTTCCGGCCAAACGCATACGTATGATGGAACGCTGGGGGCCGGAACACTGGATGTTTCCGGCGCAGGCACCCAAGTCCTGCGCAGCTCCGGCGCGGATACCGATCTGACGGTCAGCGGAGGAAACCTGGTTCTCCAGGGCAAGGCGGATGTAGACGGCGCCCATCTCAGCTACGGTAATCTGGTGAACAACGGCAAGCTGGCCATCCAGGCCAGCGACAACGCCCTGACGGCGGTCAACACCACCCTGAGCGTGGAAAACGCCACCTTCGGCAGCGGTTCCACCACCACCTTCACCCTGAATACCGATGCCGACATGACCGCCAGCTTCATCAAGGCTTCCGGAGACATTGTCATTGAAAACGGAGCCGCCTTCCACGTCACGTCAATTCCGGGCGTCAACATCACCTGGAAATCGGGCAATCCGATGGAACTCACGCTGATGGAGCTCACCGGAGCCGGAACGATTGACCTGGGAGAAAATACGCTGACGGTAGGCGGTCTTTTCCTCACCTATTACAAGAATGCCCATCTGGTGCAGGAAGGGGACAAGGTCGTTCTGAAAGCGGAGGAACAAACGGACAATATTTATGCCGGCGTCGCTGATACGGCCAACTCCATGGCGGGCGCCAATCTGATTTGGGAAGCCGCCAGGCACGGTTCCGTGGACCAGGCCGTTACGGACTTCCTGGCCGCCCTCAATGACGACATGGTTAACAATCCCTCCGCCGCCAGGCGTTCCCTGGCCGCCGCCGCGGGCAGCACGGTCACCAGCCTGGGCATCGCCCAGCGGGACGCCCTGCGCGACCAGATGAACTGGATACGCAACCGCACCAACCAGATGGGCGTGAACCCCGCCTACGTCAATGCGGACCTCCCCTACTTCCACATGTGGATGCAGGGCACGGGCTCCTATGCCAAGCTGGACACCAGGGGGGATGAAAGCGGCTACCAGCTCACCACCTGGGGCGGCACCGTGGGCA